>Ga0247841_10004898_pt1 | contig 22335 bp, 24 predicted proteins | sample LaCruzMarch2015__2_FD_192410 | JGI IMG/M metagenome (GOLD analysis project Ga0247841, IMG submission 192410) | Freshwater microbial communities from meromictic Lake La Cruz, Castile-La Mancha, Spain - LaCruzMarch2015_18m | ecosystem: Environmental > Aquatic > Freshwater > Lake | place: Spain... | reverse complement strand
ACCTAGCCAAGCGCATAGCCACAGCCATAACATAAAAAAGAGCTATGGCAATACCAACATTTCCACTTGTATTTAAAACAAGCTGATACATTAAAATAGCAGGAGCCACCCCAAAAGAAACAAGGTCTGCCATAGAGTCATACTCTATACCAAAATCGCTGACAGTTTTCGTCCAGCGAGCAATTCTACCATCTAAAATATCAAAAAACATAGCACCTAAAACGAACCAAGATGCTACTGAATACTCATTTATTGTGGAATATAACACAGAGAGCATTCCACAAAATAAATTACCTGTTGTAAATAAATTAGGTAATATGTAAATACCTTTTTTCATTGCGTGATTTCACCTATTATTGTTTTTGCGCCAACAACTTCATCCCCAACCTGCACTTTTATATTTGCTAAATTTGGCATATATATATCTACTTGAGAACCAAACCTAATTAAACCAATTTTATCACCAACATTAATAAATTGTCCGGGCCTGACATAGCAAATAATTCTGCGCGCTATAATACCAGCAATTTGCTTAACTTCAAAAAAACCGTTTGCATTTTTTATAATTACAGTGTTTTGCTCATTTTCAATGTGTGCTTTATTATCCATAGCTGGTAAAAACTTGCCTTTTTTATACTCAACACTTACAACTTCCCCTGACACAGGCGAGCGCTGCAAGTGCACATTGAAAATTGACAAGAAAATTCGCACAACGGTAAAGCCGCGCTCAGAAGTTACTTCCATAACTTTGCCATCTGCTGGCGAGATTATAAAGCTTTTTGTATCTAAAACTTGGCGAGTTGGGTCTCTAAAAAAGAAAGCACTAAAAGAACCAAAAACAAATGACAAAATAGCAAAAATATAAAATAAAAAACCAAAGTAGCTCAAAGCCAGAAAAATAAGGCCGAGCAAAAATGAAATAACTACAAATGGAATACCTTCTTTTGCTATACGCATTCGAGGATTATATTAGATAATTGGCTTGAGTGTCAATTTTGGGTTATTGCAAGGTTTAGCGTTGCCAAGGATGGGTGTCTAAGTAGGCTTCTTTGTCAAATTGTGTTTGACGCACTTTGCCTGATACTTTCAGGTCCAAGTAAACAAGATATTCCTCGGAAGATATGTGTTTTTTGTATGTGAAGCGCATATCCCAGCAGTGCAAGTCGCGGTAAAGTTTTATCTCTTGGTCATTTAACGAAATGTTGCCAAGGTAGTTATAGCTGTAAGCTCTTGCAGAATAATCAAGCTTCCACTTTGGGCCTAGCCATGTGCCAAAACCAAAGTTAATTCCAAGCTGGTCGGGATAAGCATTTTGATAAAATAAACCAAGGTTTGCGTATTTTACACTTGTGTCACCAATGTTAAATAAACCCTGAAGTAGTTTTACATCTAACGGCGCAACTGTTGTTTCTTCACGAAAATACACATTACAAAAACTTGATGGAAACCATGTAAGCTCATTCACTATTGGAGAGAAACGATCAGTCCAAGTATAATACTGGCTTTGGCGGAATGTACGAGCATCAAATGAAGTAGAGTTACGCAGCGTTAAACGACGAGCAGGATACATAGTGTTTATGTAAGATATTTGGTTTGATTCTATACCGAAATCATTTGCACTTTCATCTATAGCCGTTGAGTTTTGCATTGAGCGAAGCTTAAAAGTGTGAGCTAAGTTCCAATCTACCCAAGAAGCAAGGCGGTAACGAAGGTTTTCCGATGTATAATAACGAGTTACAAATATATCTTCAGCATTTATTTTTGATGTAGCGTCCTGCCAATTTTGTGTTATTCCCAACTTTGGTGTTAGAGTTAATTTCCGATTGATTTTTAAATCTTTATAAATTGCCGCATCAAAAGAACCGCTTATCAGGTAAAAATCATTTGCTTTTGTGTATTGATTTTGTAAAGCACCACTTAGCACGGTATAAAAAGGCATTTTGCCTTTCACCGGGTAAAGAGAGTATGACAACGACGGAGCTGTAATAACTGTTGGGGCATAGTCCCACTTTGCTTGGTCAAAAGAATCGGAGCGGTTGGCAAGAACTCTAAAGTTACCTGCACTATCTTGACGGGTAAATGACATATAAGAGTCAATTTTACTGCTTATACTTTGCCAGTTATCCAAAAAGTACTGGCTATTAAAGCTGCGGTCACTGTAATAATTTAACTCGGCTTGCCCAGTCCAAAGCGGGCTTATTCTTTGCCAGTGTGTTGCCCTTGTGCTAAGCCGCTCTATATCGGTAGTTCGCTCATAAATATGGTAAAGATACAATGAACCGTTTATTTTATCAGGTACATAATAACTTAGCTGTCCACCCTTACCTATACCTCGTTTTGAATAATAATCAAGGTACAAATTTGAGTACACATAATCACTTAGAGGATAGCCATAAATTGCTTTTAAGAAAAATCCATCGGAGTTGTTGTAGCCGGGCTCAACATGAATTGTGTGACGATGCTTGCCAAGCCCAAATGGTACTAATGGAAAGTAAAACACTGGTATGTTTTTTACTCTGTAAACAGCATTATAAATGAGAATATTTTTTTTGAGCGTGCCATTTACACCTGTGGCAGTTATGGTAAAGTCGGGGTCGTCTTTATTGCAGGTTGTAAACTCACAATCTGATAGTGAAAATTTATCTGCGCTTTTACGAGTAAAGGTTTGCGCCAAAAAATAAAACGGCTCAAAGTAACCAAACGCATCCTGCAAATAACCTGTTGAAGTTAATGTGTTGTATTCGGCCAAATCGGCAAAAACAACACTGCCGCTATCATAAAGAACCACATCGCCTACTGCTTTTGCAGTGTTGCTTGCAAAAAACAGTTCAATTTGATTGGCACTTATGTTTTTGTCTTGCCACTCAATGGACGCAGATGTTTTAAGTAAAGCATATTTGTCTTCAGAATCGTAAAACAGGTAATCGGCTTTTACTTTTGCTTGCGAAGAATACGCATTTAAAATGGAAATAAAAAAAAGGCCTAATAGGCAACTAAAAATACCTAAGACCTTTTTAACCTGTATTTTATTACTCATCTATTTCCCATTTATTTATTTTGCTGTGTCGCAAGTAACGCGGCACCAACAACACCTAACTTTTGTGTAAACTTTGATATTGTTATTTTGCATACTTTTACTGGCGCTTTAAATGCTCTTTTTTTAATAGTTTCCTTTACTGGGTTTAAAATATAATTACCTGCCTTGCTTAACCCGCCGGCAAGCACTATCATATCAGGGTTTATTGTGTTTATAAGGCCAGCAAGCATTATGCCAAGTTTTTCGCCATAATTTTTCCAATAATCTATTGCGAGTTGGTCGCCAGAGTTAGCGGCAAGCGTTATTATTTTAGGTGTTACACTGCTAAAATCACCCTCAACAAGCTTACTTACTGTTTTGTTATTGTTTTTGCGCGCAAACTCTGAAAACTCGCTGCTAATGTATGGAGCCCCAAGGTATCTTTCAACGCAGCCATGGTTACCGCAATTGCACAAGTGGCCGCCAGGGTAAAGTGTAATGTGTCCAATTTCGCCGGCAGAACCTGTTGCTCCGGTGAAAAGTTTACCATCCAAAATAAAACCACCTCCAATACCTGTGCCGAGTGTAACACAAATAAGGTTGTTCACCTTACCCTTCGTTTCAAGACAGTAAGCGCCAAGTGCCGCTGTGTTAGCATCGTTATCTATAAAAACTGGAATGCTTAGGTACTTTTTAAACTCTTTTGCTAAATGCACATTTTTCCATTTAAGGTTTGGAGAAAAGCGAACAAACGCGTGTTTTTGGTCTACATCACCAGCAACACCAATGCCCGCAGCAAGCACTTTATAATCACCCTTTATTTCATTGAAATGAGTTACTATTTCTTTAACAACATTCTTATAATCTGACGGGTTTAAATTTGGGAATGAACTTTGGGCAACAACCAAACCCTTTTGAGTTGTAATGGCAAGCTTAACTCCTGTACCGCCAAGATCTACACCTAAAAAATACTTAGCCATCTTTTACTCCTTAAAAGTTTTTAATTTAAAATATTTAAAACATTCAGCAACTAAATAAAATGAGCCCGTAATTACTATTACTTTGGAATCTTTTAAAATGCTCATTGCAGTTTTGAGTGTTGTTGCAATAAAAATATTCTCTTTTGGCAAATGTTTTTGCCACTGCAAAAACAATTTATTTAAATCTAAACTTCTTGCGTTTCTTGGTCGCACAAGTACAACTTTATCACAAAAACCAGCAGCATGTTTAATTATCTTTGCAAAGTCCTTGTCAGCCATTACACCAAAAAGCAAAGCTGGTTTTGGCTTTGAGTAAGGTGTTATTTTAAGCACATCTGCAAAGCACTTCATAGCCTGCGGATTATGCGCTCCATCAAAAATGAATATTTTATTATTTATTTCGCGCACATCAAAGCGGGCAGGCCATGTAACTGTTTTTGCACCAGAAAGCATAGCCAAACGCTTAACACTCAGCTCTTTTTGCACCCCTATTGCAGCCAAAGCGCAGGAACAATTTTTTGCCTGATAAGTGCCAAGTAAGTTAGTAACAACCTTGAATTTTTCTTCAACTCCGTTATAAAAGAACATTGAAGACGCTTTGCCACTAAGAAAATTTTGAGTGTGGTTTTTATAGTAAAAATCTTTTCCAAAAGTATAAAGTGTGGAACTGTTAATTTTACAAACATCTTTTATAACTTTTAAAGCCATCACATTTTGCGTGCCGCAAATAACAGGAACACAGTTTTTAATTATACCTGCTTTTTCATAAGCAATTTTACTAATACTACTGCCAAGCACTTCTTTATGTTCTAATGCAATTTCAGTAATTACACAAGCAAGCGGTTCGTTTATAACATTAGTGGCATCAAAACGACCACCAAGACCAGTTTCAATTACAGCTACATCAACTTTATTATTTTTAAAATGTAAAAATGCCAAAGCTGTTATAAATTCAAAAAATGTCAACTTTAAACTTTTCGCAAAGCATAGGTTCTTGCGCGTTAGTTTTTCAAGCTCTGCTGCTGTAATCGGAATGCCGTTTATATTTATTCTTTCCGATATACTAAGCAAATGTGGCGATGTGTAAAGAGCTGTTTTATAACCTGCGTTTATCAACATATTCGCAATTACGGCCGCTGTGGAACCCTTGCCGTTTGTACCTGCAATATGGAAACTTTTAAAAGCATTTTGTGGATTGCCTACACGCTCTAAAAAATTTTGAATTCTTTGCAGTCCGGGCTGCATTTTTGTGTACTCAGCTTTTTGCCAAGTATCAAGAATTCGCATAAACTATTTCCCGAAAAACTCTAAAATACTTACAAGTGTTGCTTTTAAGTTTTTCCTTTCAGCTATTATATCAACCATTCCATGTTCCATTAAAAATTCTGAAAGTTGAAACCCATCTGGCAATTTTTGTCTGATAGTTTGCTCAATTACGCGAGGCCCTGCAAAACAAATTAGCGCTTTTGGCTCCGCAATTATTATATCACCAAGCATTGCAAAAGATGCCGTAACACCGCCCGTGGTTGGGTCGGTAAGAATCGAAATGTATGGAAGCTTTTTTTCACTAAGCATTGCCAGCGCTGCACTGGTTTTTGCCATTTGCATTAATGAGATAATACCCTCTTGCATTCTTGCGCCACCGGAAGCAGAAACTATTACAAGAGGAATTTTTTTCTTAACACAAACCTCTGCGGCCCGTGCAATTTTTTCCCCAACAACAGAACCCATAGAACCACCCATAAAATCAAAATTCATAACTGCGAGCACCGCTTTGTGAGTGCCAATTGTACCTTGCCCATAAACAATCGCCTCCGAGTCCTGCGCACTTTGAACTTTTTTAGCATAACCGGGGAATTTTAACGGATCAGAGGGTTGTAAATCGTTGTCTAATTCTTTAAAGGATTTTTTATCACATAGCAAATCAATGCGTTCTTGCGGTGTTAGACGAAAATAAGCACCACACTTTGGACATACCTTTAAGTTTTCATCAAGCTCTTTTTGAAAAATAATCTGTTCACATTTTTTACATTTTGTCCAAAGCCCGGCGGGTATTTCTGTTTTAGTGGTTTCCGAAAATGTTCTTTTCATTTTCACCTCTTTGTTAATAAGCTAAAAAATAAGTCCATTAAACTTACAAAACAAGGCATTGCACTTAAAAACTATTTTATTACTTTCTTTATACTTTTTATTAAATTGCAAACACTGCCAAGCCAAGCGCTTTTTGGATACTTTTCTTTAATTATATTTATTAAAGCTGAACCTACAATTACACCATCACAAAATGGAGCAAGCACTTTTGCCAACTTAGCAGAGCCAACACCAAAACCAACATAACGAGCTTTATTAGTAATTACGGCTTTTGTTTTTTTAAGATAGTTTGTAATATCATTTGAAAAACCTTTTCTTGCTCCAGTTACTCCTGAAACAGAAACAACATAAACAAAACCTGTTGTTTTATTAGCAATTGCGCTCATTCTTTTTGCTGGTGTGTTTGGTGCAACAAGCATTGACTGCACAAGATTGTATTTTTTTAGAATTCCTTCAACGGCTTTATTTTCTTCTGATACAATATCAGCAATTATAACTCCGTCAACCCCAGCGGCGGAAATTGATGCAAAACTTTTTTCTGCACCACCTGCAACAAAAGTATTCATATATCCCATAAGAACAATTGGCACCTGAGTTTTAACACGCACTTTTTTTACAACCAGAAGTGCTTTTGCTAATGTTGCCTCATTTTTAAGCGCATATTCTGAGGCATATTGAATTGTGGGACCATCTGCAACTGGGTCTGAAAATGGTATGCCAATTTCTATAATATCTGCTCCACAATTAGCTGACGCCAAGATTAACTTTTTTGTGGCATCCATATTTGGATATCCAGCTGTAAAAAAAACTATTAATGCCTTTTCTTTTGTTTGCTTTTGTTTTTCTATAAATTGCGCAAGACGGTTTTTCATTTATTTCTCCCAAGAACCGCAAGCACAGAATCAACATCTTTATCGCCACGACCTGAAAGGCAAACAACTATTATTTTATCTTTTGAAAGTTTTGGGGCAAGCTTTGGCAAATATGCAAACGCATGCGATGATTCAAGTGCCGGAATAATACCCTCGGCAGTTGCAAGCATTTTAAAAGCTGCAAGCGCCTGAGCATCTGTTATTGGAAAATACTGTGCCCTGCCGCTTTCTTTTAAGTGACTATGTTCCGGGCCAACTCCCGGATAATCTAACCCTGCCGAAATTGAATGTGTTCCGAGTATTTGGCCACATTTATCTTGCAAAACAAATGTTTTCATTCCGTGCAAATAGCCAACACTCCCTTTTGACAATGATGCAGCCCCTGCAGCTTCTAAGCCAATGAGTTTTACATTTTTGTGTTTTATAAAGTTATAAAAAATACCCATCGAGTTACTTCCACCGCCAACACAAGCAAGCACATAATCTGGCAGTTTACCCTCAACTGCAAGAATTTGCTGTTTGGTTTCTTTTCCAATTACAGCTTGAAAAGTACGCACCATCAGCGGGTATGGATATGGGCCCATTACTGAACCAATAACATAAAATGTGTTTGCAATATTTGTAACCCAATCGCGCATGGCCTCATTAATGGCATCTTTTAATGTTTTTGTACCAGAAGCAACCGGTATTACCTTTGCCCCTAAAAGCTCCATTCTATAAACATTTAATGCCTGACGCCGTATATCTTCTTCACCCATATAAACTACACAGTCAAGGCCAAATATCGCAGCAGCTGTGGCCGTGGCAACACCATGCTGGCCTGCGCCGGTTTCTGCAATAATTCTTTTTTTACCTAATCTTTTAGCAAGCAAAACCTGCCCAAGTGTATTGTTTATTTTATGTGAACCAGTATGGCAAAGGTCTTCTCTTTTAATATATATCTTTGCACCGCCATACATTTGTGTAAGGCGCTTTGCAAAATAAAGCGGTGTTTGCCTGCCTGCGTAGTTTTTAAGATAAGAGTTTAATTCTGTTTTAAATGAACTATCTTTTAAGGCGCTTTTTAGCGCACATTCCAACTCTGCAAGCGGAGCCATAAGTGTTTCAGGAACAAACTGTCCGCCAAATGAGCCAAAGTACTCCTTTTTGTTCATACAATGCCCTCTGAAAGCAGATCTCTTTCGTCTAATATACCAACCGGTTTGCCATTTTTATCTACAACAGGTATATTGTCAAAATTATGCGCTTTAAGTATTCTAGCCGCGTCAACAGCAAGCATTTGCGGCGATATTGTTAATGGCTTTTTGGTCATAAACAAAGATATTTTTTTTGAAAGCAGTTGCTGGTCTTTTTGCAGGTTTCTGCGTAAATCGCCATCAGTGAAAAAGCCGGCAAGCTTACCTTTTGCATCAACAACATTTGCAGCACCTACACGAGTTTTTGTCATAACAAAAAGAGCATCTTCAACCGTGCTTTCGGCTTTAACAAGAGGGTTATCTGAACCCTTGTGCATTAAATCTGCAACAGTGAGCGTTAACTTTTTGCCAATACCACCAAGCGGGTGAAACTTTGCCAAGTTTTCAACTTTGAAGCCCTTCAACTTAGAAACGCAAATGGCAATGGCATCGCCCAATGCAAGCATTGCTGTTGTAGATGATGTTGGAGCAATATTTAAATGACATGCCTCTTTTTTTACATAGGAGTTTATTACAACATCGGCACTTTTCCATACTTGCGCTTTTGGCTTACCTGTCATAGCAACTATTTTTATGCCAAAACTTTTAATTATGGGTAAAACTTTTTTTATCTCATCACTTTCCCCTGTATATGAAAGCATTAGCACTGCGTCTTGAGAACTAAGCGTGCCTATATCACCGTGCAAACACTCGGCTGGATGCAAAAAAACCGACGGAGTGCCCAGGGAAGACATTGTTGCCACAATTTTTTTTGCAATAAGCCCAGATTTTCCAACACCCATAACAACAAGTTTTCCGGACACACCAAAAATTAAGCTAACAGCTTTTACAAACTCATTATCAATATGTTCAATTTGCTGCTTTAATGCGTCTGACTCTATTTTAATAACATTTTTTGCACTTAGAATTATTGCCTTTGTGTTCACTTTATGCTCCTTACAGCTTTAACAAAAAGCTTCATTTTTTCAAAATCCTTTCTGCTTGGCAACCGTTCAACCCCTGAAGCAACATCAACGGCAAACGGCTGAACTTTTGCTATCGCCTGCGCTACATTTTCTGCGCTTAATCCGCCTGCAAGAAAAAAAGGTTTGCCAAGTTCCTTAGCTGCAAGTGCCAAATCCCAATTAAAAACTTCACCAGTTCCGCCAGCAACACCTTCCTGATATGAATCAAAAAGGAAATAATCCGAACACTCTAAATATTTTTTTGCGTTATCAATTGTTTCTTTGGAGTTTACTTTAAAGGCCTTTATTATTTTTATACCTAATGCTTTTAGCTCTAAAGCGTACTCTTGGCTTTCCGATCCATGCAACTGTATAATTTCAAAACCAACTTTTTTTATTATTTTTTTTATATCAACCATTGGCTCATCTACAAACACGCCGACAGCAGTTGTAAATGGAGGCAAGGCATCAAATATTTTGCTTGCGTTTTGCAAAGAAACCTTGCGCGGGCTTTCCTTACAAAAGTTAAGCCCAATGTAATCTGCCCCAAGCATTGAGGCAAGGCCGGCATCTTCACTATTTGTTATTCCGCATATTTTAATTTTAAGCAACTTTTTCTCCTAGAAGTTCTTTTAATTTATTATACGGGTTTTGACTTTTAATTATAGTTTCACCTATAAGAAAAGCGTTTGCCCCTGCAGAAATAAAATTGTTTATTTCACCGAAAGTTTTAATACCGCTTTCTATAACCGTAATTTTCCCTTTAGGCATTGCAGTAAGCATTTTAAAACCTGTATTTAAATCAACATTAAGTGTTTCCAAACTGCGGTTATTTATGCCAATTATATTTGCACCGCACTCGCATACAAGTTCCAACTCCGGTATTGTATGCACTTCAACAAGGCACTCAAGCGAAATTTTTGAAGCAAAAGAAATTAAATTGAGAATTTCATCTTTACTTAAAGCGGCAACTATTAAAAGCACTGCGTCTGCTCCGGCAAGTTTTGCCTCAACTAACTGGTACTCATCTATAATAAAATCCTTTCTTAAAATTGGAACCGATGAGTTTTGCTTTGCTATTTTAATATCTTCTAGGCTACCTAAAAAATACTTTTCTTCTGTTAATACCGATATTGCCGCAGCGCCACAAGAAGAGTATTCGCGCGCAATTTGCGCTGGAACATAGTTTGAGCGCAAAATGCCGGCTCGCGGGCTCGCCTTTTTCATTTCAGCAATTATTCTAATCCCCTCTTTGGAAAGTGAATTACTAAAATTGCCAAATTGCAGTTTCATTTCTTCTAATTGCGCAAAAAGCAAATTAAAAGGCACATTTTTTTTTGCCTCTATCAAAGAGCTTTTTTTATACTTAATTACCGTTTCAAGAAAGTTCATTAGTAATTTTCACGAGAGCATCTAATTTTGCCTTTGCCGCGCCAGATTTTATTGCCTCAATGGCAAGTTTAACACCGTCATAGATACTATCCAAGTTTTTAGCAACATAAATTCCAGCTCCGGCATTTATAACAACAGCATCAAGGCAGGCGCTATCGCAGGCGTTCAAAACAGAGTTTGCAATTTGCGCATTTACTTTCGCATCACCGCCAAGAAGCTCTTTTATTGGATGTTTTATCATTCCGAAATCTTCTGGTTCAATTTCATATTTTTTTATTTGTCCATCAATAAGCTCACAAACAGAAGTTTTTGAAGTTACGGTAATTTCGTCTAAACCATCTTTGCCACATACAACAAGCGCTCTTTTTAAACCAAGATTGCATAAAACACCGGCTATCTTTTCAAGCAACTCCTCGTTATATAAACCAACAAGCTGCACACAAGAATCCGCAGGGTTTGTAAGCGGACCTAACAAATTGAAAACCGTTCTTATGCCTATTTGCTTCCTTGGAGCAGCAGCGTACCTCATTGCAGGATGGAAAGATGGGGCAAACATAAAACCAATGCCTATTTTTTCAACACATTTTTTTACTGAGTCCGCTGAAATATCTATTTTAACACCCAACTCTTGTAATATATCAGCACTGCCACATACACTTGAAACAGAACGGTTGCCATGTTTTGCAACCACCACACCAGCCGCGCTTGCAGTAATTGCCGCGATTGTAGAAATATTAAAAGTGTGCGCGCCATCACCACCCGTGCCACAAGTATCTAATATTTGGCCGCTAACATTAGGTGATACCCTTATAGAAAACTGCCTCATGGCCTTTGCAAAACCGGTTATCTCGTCAATTGTTTCTCCCTTCATACGCAAGGCAGTAATAAAAGCCGCTATCTGAGCTTCCGTGGCGTTGCCAGACATTATTTGAGACATAACAGAAAATGCTTCGTCTTGCGTTATGTTTTTAGCGATAACAATCTTTGCCAAGGCCTCTTTAATCATTGGATGCCTTTTACAAAATTTTTAAGGAGAGTTTTGCCTTCTTTGGTAAGAATTGATTCTGGATGAAACTGTACACCATCCACCTGCATTTTTTTATGTCTTAAAGCCATTATTTCCCCTTGACTAGTTTGCGCGCTGATTATAAGTTCACTTAGAAGAGATTTTTTTTCAACAATCAAAGAATGGTATCTGGTTGCTTCAAATGGGTTTGGAATGCCCTTAAAAATACCTTTAGAATCATGATGTATCTGAGAAGTTTTACCGTGCATAAGATTTTTTGCGCGTACAACTTTACCGCCAAAAACCTCAGCAATACATTGGTGCCCCAAACAAACCCCAAGGATAGGAACTTTCCCGGCAAAATACCTGATAACATCCAAAGATATGCCAGCCTCGGATGGATTGCCCGGGCCCGGGGATATAAGTATTTTTGCCGGCTTAAGTTTTAAAATTTCTTTTATGGAAATTTTGTCATTTCTATAAACTAATACAGTTTTCTCCCACTCATAAAAACACTGAACAATGTTGTATGTAAATGAATCGTAGTTATCTATTACTAAAATCATCGTATGCCTTCTTCGGCCTTTTCTATTGCAACAAGAAGCGCTCTGGCTTTGCGCTGCGATTCTAAGTATTCATTTTCTGGTATAGAATCTGCAACAATACCAGCTCCTGCCTGAACCATTGCAACTGAATTTTTAACAATAACAGTACGAATTGTTATTGCCATATCCATATTACCTGAAAATGAAAAATAGCCTATTGCACCGGCATATGGACCACGAGCAGTTGGTTCAAGATTGTCAATAATTTGCATTGCGCGCACCTTTGGCGCACCTGAAACTGTGCCCGCCGGAAAACAAGCGTTAAAAAGGTCAAAACTATCTAAACCTTCTTTTAACTGACCACTTACACAAGAAACTATGTGCATTACATGAGAGTACTTTTCTATTGTCATCAATGCGCCAACATTTACACTTGCGCTCTTGCATACTCTGCCAAGGTCATTTCTACCCAGGTCAACAAGCATTATGTGTTCTGCTCGTTCCTTTGGGTCGCAAAGTAGTTTTGCGGCAAGTACTTTTTCTTCCTCTTCATTTTTGCCGCGAATAGTTGTGCCTGCAATTGGACGAATTTCGCAAAGTGTGCCATCTTTTCTTACAAGTATTTCCGGAGAAGAACCAATAAATTCAAAATTATTTAACTTTAGGTAATACATATATGGTGAGGGATTAACAAGACGCAAAGCGCGATAAATATCAAACGGCTTTGCGCTTATCTGTTTTGAAAATCTTTGAGAAAGCACAACCTGAATTATATCGCCATTCCTTATGTGCTCCTTTGCCTTTTTTACATTTTTTCCAAACTGAGCTTTTGTAAGGTTTGATTTAACTTTGCTATTTTTAATGTTTGTAATTTTTTGTTCTGCCTGTGCTTTAAGCGGTAGTTTCAAAAGGGCAATAAGCTGTTCAATATCTTTAAGCGCGCTATCATAAACATCTTTATTTTTTTTTGTCGAATCAATACTTGCGCAAGCAACAATTTTAACGCTATGGGTTAAATGATCAAAAATAACCATTTTATCTGTTATAAGAAAAACACTGTCTGGAAGGTTTAAATCATCCTTGGGCTTGTTTGGCAACTCCTCTATAAAACGCACCATATCGTAAGACGCATAACCCACCGCCCCGCCCCAAAAAATAGGCAGTCCGCTAATTTGCGCTGGTTTGTAACGAGCCATAACTTCTTTTAACTTCTCCATCGGCCTCTCACAAGGCACAAATTTTGGCTCGCTGCCTGGTTTGTAAAGTGCAAAAGAGGGGCCTTTACTTTCAAAAATAAGCTTTGGGGAGCAAGAAATAAACGAATACCTGCCCCATCTCTCACCACCCTCTACACTTTCTAACAAGTAGGCATACTTTTCGTTGCCTGAAAGTTTTAAGAATGCGGAAACAGGGGTTTCAAGGTCGGCAAAAATCTCCGCATACACAGGAACTACATTGCTTGCCTTAGAAAGCTTTTGAAACTCAGTAAAATTTGGAAAATATTTCTTCATTATTTTTTATATACTTTTTTTGGATCAAATAATTTTTTACCGACAGTTTTTGTTTTTCCACCTTGTATTACTTTTGTGAAAAAACATGATCTGTGCCCAGTGTGGCAGGCCGCGCCGCCAATTTGGTCTACCTTAATTAAAATGCAATCGCCATCACAGTCATAGAATATTTCTTTTACTTTTTGAACATTACCCGACTCTTCACCTTTAAGCCAAAATTTTTGACGGGAACGGCTCCAAAAAGTTGTTTTTTTTGTTTTAACTGTACGCTTAATAGATTCAGCATTCATATAAGCAACCATCAAAACTTTTCCATCCTTGTAATCTTGCACAACCGTGGTTATCAGGTCATTTGCATTAAATTTTAAATTCTTAATAAAGTTCATCTTCCCTCTTTTGTCCCAAATTCCAAATTCTATTGCGAAATGCGGGACTATTTTATCCTTACCATACAACCAGCGGCAGTAAGATGTTTTTTTACCTGCATAATTGAAAGTTCTCTGAAATGAAAAAGTGATGCGGCAAGCACAGCAGAAGCACCTGACTTACACGCTTTAAGAAAATGTTCACTATTTCCGGCACCGCCGGAGGCAATGACCGGTATGCTAACAGCATTACTAACAGCTTTTAGAAGTTTATTATCGTAACCATTTTTTGTACCGTCACAGTCCATACTTGTAAGCAATATCTCGCCAGTACCAAACTTCTGCATTTTTTTTGCCCACTGCAAAACATCAAGCTTTGTTTTATTTCTTCCACCGTGAGTGTAAACGGTCCAGCCACCACGAGTATTTCGTTTGGCATCTATTGCAACAACAATGCACTGACTGCCAAAAATTTTGCTTGCTAAACGCACAAGCTCCGGATTATGTACTGCGGCTGTATTTATAGAAACTTTATCAGCACCTGCGTTAAGCAATGCGCGAATATCTTCAACTTTTCTTACGCCGCCACCAACTGTTAGCGGTATAAAAACCTGCTCTGCTGTTTTTCTAACTACTTCCAACATTATTGGTCTATTGTCTGAAGATGCTGTTATGTCAAGAAAAATAAGTTCATCGGCACCTTCTTTGTTGTAACGTTTTGCAACTTCAACAGGGTCGCCGGCATCTTTTAAGTTTAAAAACCTTGTACCCTTAACAACGCGCCCCGCGTTAACATCCAAACATGGAATAATTCTCAGCGAGAGCGCCATTTATTTCTCCGCAAGCAAAATAGCTTGTTTAAGATCAAACTTATTTTCATACAATGCTTTACCAACAATAGCCCCAACTACACCAAAGCACTCGACAGCCTTAAGCTTTTTAATGTCGTCAATAGAACTAACACCACCTGAAGTAATTACACGCAACCCGCTTTGCACTGCCATATTAACGGTCTGTTTTATATTTGGTCCAATAAGCATACCGTCTTTTGATATATCAGTAAAAATGATCTCTGATACACCAATATTTTTCAATTTATTGCCAAGCTCTATTGCGTCTATTGTTGTGGTTTCTTTCCAACCTTTTACCGATACTTTACCACCTTTTGCATCTATACTAACGAGTATCTTTCCAAAGTGCTTTTTTGCAACATCTCGCACAAAATCAAAATTCTCGCACGCGACTGTACCAAGTATTGCATAATCAACACCCACAGAAAAAACATCTTCGAGTGTAGAATTATCTCTTATTCCACCTCCAAACTCTATTTGACCTTTAAATATTTTTCTTATAGAGCTTATGGCAGATAAGTTTTGAGGTACACCAGAGCGGGCACCATCAAGGTCAACAATATGCAATCTTTTTGCGCCAGCTTCTTGCCATTTAAGCGCAACTTCAAACGGGTTAGTTGAATAAACACTAACCTGGTTGTAATCACCTTTTATCAGTCTTACACATTTACCATCAAGCAAATCTATTGCTGGTATTATGAGCACTTTTTTACCTTATCAACAAAATTTGACAGTAACTTTAAACCATTAGCACCGCTTTTTTCAGGGTGGAATTGGCTTGCCCAATAATTATCTTTTGCAACTGCGGAGCAAAAATTTATTCCATACGAAGTTTTTGCCGCAACCACATCTTCTGCTTTAGGAACGCAATAGTACGAATGCACAAAATAAAAATATGAATTATCTTTTATACCTTTAAACATATCTTTGCTAAATTTATTTTTTTTATTTATTTTAACGGTATTCCACCCCATATGCGGCACTTTTAATTTACTATTTTTAAAATTGAAAGCTTTTACATTACCAGGAATTATTGAAAGGCCTTTTCCACTTCCTTCCTGGCTGCGGTCAAATAGCAACTGAAAGCCAAGACAAAGCCCCAAAAATGGCTTAGCGGAATTTATACAATCAAGCAGGCAAGACAATAACCCGGTTTTTTTTAAATTTATTAATGCCGCATTAAAAGCTCCAACACCAGGGAAAACAATTCCATTAGAGGCAAGCAACATCTTAGGATTGGAAGAAACCACTACTTTGGCACCAACCAATTCAATGGCTTTTGCCACACTTCTTAGGTTTCCCATACCGTAATCAACTACGGCAATTAGCGGTTTTTTATTTTTCACAATTTACCTTTTGTAGAAGGCACTTTGCCATTTTTGTTACGAGCGCAGGCAATGCTTAGAGCTTTTGCAAAACCTTTAAAAATAGCTTCGGCTATATGGTGATTGTTACCACCCTTTTTAAGTTCAATATGCAAAGTGATTTTCGCATTGACTGCGAAAGCGTAGAAAAACTCTTTTATTAAAGAGTAGTCAAACTCGCTTTTAAAATCTTTTTTGAATTTAACATCGTACTGTAAATATGCCCTACCCGATATATCAAGCGCAACATACGATAACGCTTCATCCATAGGCAAAAGAAAGTTGCCATACCGGTTAATGCCTTTTTTGTCTTGAATTGCCTTTGCAAATGCCAGGCCCATTGTTATTCCTATATCTTCGCATAAGTGATGAGCATCTATGTGGGTATCACCTTTTGCACGCACATTTAAACCAAAACCACTGTGATGGGCAAAAAGTGTAAGCATATGATCTAAGAAAGGAATTGTAGTTTCAATTTTTGAAACTTTTGTTTTATCTAAGTTTAGCTCAACAAAAACGGCAGTTTCTTTTGTTTTGCGATCAATTTTTGATTTTCTTTGCATACTTAATACTCCTATTGCTGCGTCTCCACACTGCGGGACTTAGCATTTCACATCATTTAATAATCGGTTTGACTAAGATGAACCCTTTCCCCTGCCTTTGGCAGGGTCAGCCTTGGACTGACTTAATGGCAAACATCACCGGTTTCAAAACCGCACTGCGCATCTCCATTTTCATAGAACTTAAGGTTTCTTTCAAGTTTATCTATAATTGCAATTTCCTCTAATGAAAAAGCATGGTTAGACCCACCTTTAGTATCAAAAGAAAGCGATTCATAAATTAACATTAGCATTGTTTCTATTTCTTTTCTTGATAGTTCAATTTTCATTATTTTCCTCTTAAAAGCGCGGAATTTGCATGTTCTACAAGCCCTTCTGCCCGGGCAATTTTAGCAACTAACGGCGCATTTTTTTTAGCAGATTTTATTGAGTAATTAGAAAAACTGCTTCTTTTTAAAAATGTTAACACACTAAGACCACTTGAAAATTTTGCACTTGCGCCTGTTGGCAACACATGTGACGGCCCAGCAAGATAATCTCCAAAAGCAGTTGGTGTATAATGGCCAACAAAAACAGCACCGGCATTTTTAACCTGTGAGAGAATTTTGGTTGGTTTTTCTGTCATTATTTCAAGGTGCTCCGGGGCAATGTTGTTTATTAACTTGGCAAAATCGCAATCTTTTGCGTAAATAAACTCTGTTTGCCTTGCAATATTATTTGTTAACTGTTTTTTAACTAAAGCGATTACTTTTTTTGAATTGGTAATTAAGTACGCCTTTGCCTGTGGGTCATGCTCGACCTGAGCAGAAATATCCGCAACTATAAAATCTACATTTGATTTTTCATCTGCGACAATTACAACTTCACTTGGCCCTGCAAGTGAGTCAATACCAACTTTGCCAAATAACTGCCTTTTTGCTTCGTTTACAAACACATTACCAGGGCCTGCTATAAAATCTACCTTTGCAATAGTTTTTGTTCCAATAGCCAAAGCTGCAATAACCGCAGGGCCACCAATTCTGTAAATACTATTTATGCCGCAAAGTTTTGCCGCATAAAGTAATGCTGGTGTTATATTTCTCGCCGGAGTGGCAATTACAATGTTGCTAACACCCGCAATACGCGCAGGAACTGCAGACATAATAACTGTTGATGGATACGAAAACCTTCCACCAGGTACATAAAGCCCCACACTCTCTATCGGTGTAAAGAACTGCCCGCAAAGCATACCACCAGAACGCGTTGACCAACGCCTTTTAATAAATGAATTTTCGGCTTTGTGAAAGTTATAAACATTTTTATACGCACTATCCAAAGCTTTTTTTAACCCTGTATCAATGCCTTTATCAGATGACGATATTACCTTTTGGTCAACCAATATAGTGTTTTGAGTAAGTTTTATGCCATCGTACTTAAGAGTCATTGACATAAGAGCTCTGTCACCATATTTGGCAACAGAATTAATAATTTCTGCCACATAAGCTGATATATTTTTATTTTTCATAGTTATTAGATTATACTATAAATGTTATTAACGGCTCAAACGGAAACACGCTTAATGTTTGCCCCGAGTTTCCTTAACTTTACTTCTAATTTTTCATAACCACGGTCTAAATGATAAATTCTATTGACCTCTGTTTTACCCTGTGCCACTAAACCGGCGAGCACAAGTGCCGCCCCTGCGCGTAAATCTGACACCATAACAGGCGCACCAGAAAGCTTTTTTACCCCACTAACTAAAACCTTATTACCTTCTATTCTAATGTCTGCTCCAAGACGCTGAAGCTCAACAGCATGTAAGAACCTATTCTCAAAAACCATCTCCGTAATATCTGCCTTGCCATTGGCAACGCTAAGTAAAGCCATCCATTGTGCCTGTACATCGGTAGGAAATGCCGGATATACCCCTGTTTTTACCGATACAGCTTTTAATGGTTTCGTGGCCTTTACACGTATACCATCTTTCGCATTTTCAAACTTAACTCCTGACTCCTTAAGTTTTTCTACAATTGAGCGCATATGCTTTATTTGAGCATCTTTTAATATAACATCACCACCTGAAATTGCAGAGGCAATCATATAAGTCGCGCATTCAATTCTATCTGCTATCACACGATGTTTAAGATATGAAAGCTTTTTTACGCCCTGTATTTTTATAATGCTGCTGCCAGCTCCGGTTATTTTTGCGCCCATTTTATTGAGTGCATTTGCCAAATCAACAATTTCCGGCTCGCGAGCTGAATTTTTCATAACAGTATGCCCTTTAGCTAAAACGCTTGCAAGTAAAATATTTTCTGTTGCCCCAACACTTGGAAAGCGAAAATTTATAACACAACCTACAAGCTTTGAGCAATTCATTAAAACATAACCGCCGCTTAATTTTATTTTTGCCCCAAGGGATTTAAAAGCAGACAAATGAATATCTATAGGCCTTGCCCCTATAGCGCAACCGCCGGGAAGTGAAACATTTACTTTGCCAAGCCTGGCAAGCAATGGCCCCATAACCAAAACGCTGGCTCGCATTTTACGCACGAGGTCATAAGGGGCATCGTGTTTTAGTTTTGATGAGCTTTCTACATAAACTATACTGCCACGCTTTTCCACCTTTTTCCCCAAATACTCTAAGAGAAATAATGTGGTTTTAATGTCGGCAAGATTGGGGACATTTTCAATAACACAAGTTTCATCAGTCAGCAATGTTGCAATTAAAATTGGCAATGCTGAGTTCTTTGAGCCGGATATAGTTACACTACCAGTTAACCTTTTGCCGCCAGAGATAATAATTTTATCCATTTAATCTCCCGATGAATACGCGCTCGAGACCGGCGTAATCATTTATTACTTTTATTTTTTTGTAACCATAATAATCTGCAAGAGATACTATTTCTTTACTTTTTGTGGCACTTAACTCAAATATAATAAGTCCATTTGTGCACAGGTACTCTCTTGCATCAGAAAATATTCTCCTGTAATAGATTGTAGCATCTTCGCCTGCTAAAAGGGCATTTTTAGGTTCATATAAAAGTTCCGGAGCAAGTGCTGAAAACTCTTCTTGGCTAATGTATGGCGGATTTGATATTACAATTTCCACCTTTTTTTTTATTTGTTCAAACTCTAAAGCATTAAAAAGATCACCATAGCGTGTTACTACCTTATCAAGAACTCCATGATTTGCGGCATTTTTATTTGCAACTAAAAGTGCCTCTTTGCTTATATCGCAGGCATAAATAGTTTTTAAATTTGTTAGTTTTGCAAGCGACACAGCAATATTGCCAGAACCGGTACACATATCAATAGCTGTTTGTAAATTATTGTTTTTTATCTCTTCTGCAGCCGCCTCCACCAAAATTTCGGTTTCGCTACGAGGCACTAAAGTTTCTTTTGTAATTAAAAAATTTAAACCCATAAACTCACTATTACCCAAGATATATGCAATAGGTTCTCTGTTTCTTCTTCTTTCTATCATTGACTTAAAAAGCACAATTTCTGGTGGCAAAACAACGCTAGAGGCATTTAATGTAAGCTCCATTCTTTTGCATTTAATAACACTGCTAAGCAATAGTTCCGCATCTAACCTGCCATTTTCTATGCCATTTTTTAAGAAATAATTTTGTGTCCAATCAAGTAGGCACGCAATTGTCCAACTATCTAAAACCGTTTTATTATTTGTTGTCATTTAGTTGAGCTTCTTGGTCGGCTTTTATTAATTCCCCAATAACATCATCAAGTTCACCTTCAAGAACTTCTTTTAAATTATATAAGCTTAAATTAATTCTGTGGTCTGTAATTCTATTTTGTGGGTAATTATAAGTACGAATTTTTTCAGACCTGTCTCCGCTGCCTACCTGCTGGCGACGATCTTTCATTATGGCTTGTTCTTGCGCAAGCATTTTTGCTTCAAGTAGTTTAGAACGCAAAACTTTCATTGCTTTAGCTCGGTTTTTTATTTGGCTGCGTTCATCTTGGCAGGAAACAACAATATTAGTTGGAATATGTGTTATTCTTATTGCAGAATCAGTTTTATTTATATGCTGGCCGCCGGCGCCTGAAGCACGGTAAGTATCAATACGCAAATCTTCGGTTCTTATTGCCACATCAACTTCATCTGCTTCTGGTAAAATTGCGACTGTAATTGCTGATGTATGAACTCTGCCTGAGGCCTCTGTTTCCGGAACTCGCTGAACTCTGTGTGTACCGCGTTCAAATTTTAAATAACTCCAAACTTTATTTCCAGATATTCCAAAAACAACCTCTTTAAAACCGCCAAGCCCTGTTGGGTTGCTATCCATTATTTCAATTTCCCATTTATTCTTTTCCGCATAACGACAATACATTCTAAAAAGCTCTCCGGCAAAAAGTGCTGATTCTTCCCCACCGGTACCCGCCCTAATTTCAACAATTACATTTTTGTCGGCATTGGGATCTGCTGGCAACAAAGCAATTTTAAGCTTAGATTCAATATTTTTAAGTTTATCTACAAGAGCGGGATGCTCCGCATCTGCTAATGCCTTCATTTCATCATCTGATGAATTTTTTAGCTCGTTAATACCAGTTATTTCTTTTTTAACTTCAGCATAAGCATTTGAAAGTTCAATTATTGATACTAACCTTGAATGCTCCATGGAGTACTGCCTTAAAAGTTCTGGTTTATTGGCAACTTCTACGGAACTTAGCAGATTGCCAAGTTCATCGTAGCGTTTTTTTAGTGCATCAAGTTTTTTTTCCAACATAACTAATTACCTCTAAAACCCATTGCAAAATTTGGGTCAAATACAATAAAAAAGGCAGAGTTGTTTTAATAACTCTGCCTTGAATTTCTAAATATGCCTAACTACTTCGCTTTTGCGGCTGGGGCTACCTCTTTTTTTACCACAACTTTCTTCTTTCTTGAGCCCAGCGTAAAAACTTTACCCTTAGGAACTTTTTGCACTCTTTTCTTTGTTTCATCTACTTTTTTTACAACTGTTTTCCCATCTGTTTTCGCAAAACGTTTTTGAAAGCGCTCAACACGGCCGGCACTGTCAAGAAGTTTTTGCTTACCAGTAAAAAATGGATGACAATTAGAGCAAATTTCAAGGCGAATGACTGGTTTTGTGGAACGGGTTTTAAAAGTGTAACCACAAGCACAGGTTACGATTGAATCAACATATTCTGGGTGTATTCCTTCGCGCATTACAAGCTCCTTAATATAACACCCCGCCTTTGCGGCGTGGCTTTTCACTGGCAGATTATTGCAAAAAACTACTAGATTGTCAATAAAAACTAACTATGCTTAACTGCGGCAAAACTTGACTCTTCCATTGTTTTAATGAAATCTTTATTTGATTTTGTAGCCATCATTCTTTCTAAAACAAAGTTCATGGCATCTACTGCGCTGTTTGGAAGTATTTTACGCAAAACCCATATTTTATTTAACTCATTTTCCGAAAGGAGCAACTCTTCCTTTCTAGTCCCTGAACGGGTAATATCCATTGCAGGAAAAGTACGCCTTTCAGCAAGTTTTCTATCAAGGTAAACTTCGCTATTACCTGTACCTTTGAACTCTTCAAAAATAACATCATCCATTCTACTGCCAGTTTCAATTAACGAGGTTGCGATAATTGTTAAACTACCGCCCTCTTCAATGTTTCTTGCCGCGCCAA
>Ga0247841_10004896_pt1 | contig 22339 bp, 19 predicted proteins | sample LaCruzMarch2015__2_FD_192410 | JGI IMG/M metagenome (GOLD analysis project Ga0247841, IMG submission 192410) | Freshwater microbial communities from meromictic Lake La Cruz, Castile-La Mancha, Spain - LaCruzMarch2015_18m | ecosystem: Environmental > Aquatic > Freshwater > Lake | place: Spain... | reverse complement strand
GTGCCGGTGAGCCGGGGGCCATAGGTGATATTATTGAAGATGGACTTGGGAAAGGGGTTGGGTTTCTGAAAGACCATGCCGATCCGGCGGCGGACTTCCACGGGATCAACCTCGGGGTCGTAGATGTTCATCCCTTCAAAAAGGACCTCTCCTTCCACCCGCGCCCCGTCGATCAGGTCGTTCATCCGGTTGAGGAGGCGCAGGAGGGTGGACTTGCCGCAACCCGAAGGGCCGATCAGGGCCGTCACCCTGTTTTTTTCAAAATTCATGGTGATGTCCATCAGGGCCTTGAAGGTTCCGTAATAAAAATTGATATTCTTTGTCTTGATGATCTCGGCATCAAAATGGTTGTTTTCCATGTTTACCACCTTTTCTTCCTGCGCATATAACTGCGGATGATAATGGCAATCAAATCTATTCCCAGGACCAGGGCGACGAGGACCAGGACCGTGCCGAACTGGATGGGGCGGGTCTCTTCAATATGGGTTCCGGCGGTGGCCAGGACATAAACGTGGTAGGGGAGGGCCATGACCTCGTCAAAGATGGAACCGGGAAGCTTGGCCGTGAAAAAGGCCGCCGCCGTGAACATAATGGGGGCCGTTTCCCCCGCAGCCCGACCGATGCCAAGGATAGAGCCGGTTAATATTCCCGGGAGGGCGCTGGGCAGGACAATCTTCCAGATCGTCAGCCATTTGGAAACCCCCAGGGCCAGGGATGCCTCCCGGAATGTTTGCGGCACCCCTTTCAGGGCTTCCTCCGAGGCGCCGATGATCGTGGGCAGGATCAGGATGCCGAGGGTAAGGGCGCCGGCAAGGATGGAGGAGCCGAACTTCAGAAAGACAACAAAGAAACCCAGGCCAAAAAGACCGAAAACTACCGAAGGAACACCGGCCAGGCAATTGACGCCCACCCGGATGGCCCGGACGATTTTTCCCTGCTTGGCGTATTCCGTTAAATAGATAGCGGCCACGACGCCCAGAGGAAGGGCCACGGTAATAGCTCCCAGGGTGAGGTAAAGGGTTCCGAGGATGGCCGGCATGATGCCGCCTTTCGTCATGGAGTCCGTAGGCGGCGACGTCAAGAATTCCCAACTGATAACCTGGATACCGTTCACAAGGATGTAGAAAAGGATGCCCCCCAAGGCCAGGGTGAGGATTATGGCCGACAGGCGGACGGCGCCGAAGAAGAGGTGTTGCTTGAGATAGCGCCGTTTCATTGCCCTGCTCATGGTTTGTCTGGTCATAGCGTTGCCGACCCCACTTCCTTGAATTTCTGGGAGATATAATCGGCGATCAAATTGAAGGCCAGGGTCATGAGAAACAGGACGATCCCGGTGGCAAAGAGGGCGTGATAGTGGCCGCTGCGGAAGGGGGCCTCTCCCATCTCCGCGGCGATGCTGGCCGGCATGGGCCGGACGGAGTCGAAGATGCTTTCCGGAATGGCCGCGGCACCTCCGGCCACCATCAGGACGACCATCGTCTCGCCGATCGCCCGGGCCATACCGAGAATGACGGCCGTGGAAATGCCCGATAGGGCGGCCGGGATAATGATGCGGGCAATGGTTTCAAACTTCGTCGCTCCCAGGGCGTAAGAGGCTTCCTTGAATTCATTGGGAACAGCGTAGAGAGCGTCCTCGGAGATGCTGGAGATGGTGGGGACGGCCATGATAGCCAGGATCACCGAGGCGTTGACGATATTCAAACCCGTGGGCAGATCGAAGGTCGCCTGGAGCCAGGGGGCGACAATGACCATGCCGAAAAAGCCGAGGACTACCGAAGGCAGCCCGGCCAAGAGCTCTATGATCGCTTTGAGGACTTCCTTGATTGCCGGGGGCGCGATTTCCGAGATATAAACCGCCGCCAGTACTCCCAGGGGAACAGCAATTAGGGAAGAAAAGATAGTAACGATTAGAGAGCCGACGATCAGGGGCCAGATCCCGTATGATGGAGGGCTGTAAGTCGGATACCACTCCATGCCGAAGATAAAATCCCGCAGGGATACTTCCTTGAAGAGCGGAATCCCTTCCCGGAAAAGGAAAACGACAATCAGCCCCAGAATAAAAATGGAGATCAGAGAAAAAACAAAGAAAACATTTTTAATGACGATTTCTTTTTGATGACGGGTCATAGCTAAATTGCCTGATTCAAACCGTTTTACGCAATAATTTTATGGGCAAGGCCTGCCCGCCTTGCCCATAAGCTCTCAGACTAACTTTGAAACTCACCCCATTTCTACTTTATGGGAACGAAGCCTTCCTTCTTTACGATATCCTGCCCCTTCTTGCTGAGTAGGAATTTAATGAATCCTTCCGTGTCTCCCTTGGGCGCTCCATTTGTGTACATATACAGAGGCCTGGCAACGGGATACTCCTTGGAAAGGGCCGTTTTTGCTGAAGCCTGGATGCCGTTGACGGTTACAGCCTTGACGGATTTGTTGAGGTAGCCGATGCCGATATAGCCGATGGCGTATCTGTTCTTGGATACGGCCTGGACAATGGCTCCGTTGGAGGCTTGCAGCTGGGCCTTTGGCGTAACCTTGGCGCCGTTCAGGACGAGATGACCCCAGGATTCATAGGTGCCGGAGCTACTGTCCCTGGAAATCACCACGATCGCCAGATTTTCTCCCCCCACTTCTTTCCAGTTCGTAATCTTGCCCTGATAGATCTGGCTGAGCTGGTCGGTGCTCAGATCTTTGACCTTGTTCTTGGGATTGACGATCGGTACAATAGCGTCGATGGCGACGACATGAGCTATGGGGCTGACCCCCTTACTCTTTGCCAGGTCCGTTTCCTGCTTTTTCATCTCCCGTGACGAGTTGGCGATGTCCGTGGATTTGTCGATGAGGGCCTTGACGCCGTCGCCGGAACCGCCGCCGGACAGAGAGATATTTACGTCCTTGTGGAGCTTCATGTAGGCTTCCGCCGCCGCCTGAGCCACCGGCAGCACCGTCGTGGAGCCCTTGATTACCACATTGCCTCCTGCCAGGGCGGCCGGGGCGGCTACAAGCAGGCACAAGAGCCCGATAACGATAACCTTCATACTTTTTAACATTTTGTCCTCCTGAATTTACTTATTTTGCCGAGCATTCTACAGAACAATTGTTACAGTTTGATGACAGCGGTGTTAAGGTTGCGTTAAATCTATAAGTGCTTAAATTCATTCAATAAGCTTATTGTTACGCTGGTGTTTGCCGTCGCCGATGAAACCTTTAGGAAAGCAGAAAGCGGTTTTATGAGGCATAAATTATTCTTTTGATTCACTTCCCCCTCTTCTTTTATCCCAATCGTCATTTTAACGCAATTTTAATAAATATGAAATCAAGATGCAATCTCATTCCTTTATTGTGTGCCCCAATACCTGATCAGGTAAAATATCAAGGAGGAAAACAAGAAGGAGGAATATGATGAAGAAGTATTTATGGTTTTTACTGGCAGTGGTAATGTTTACCGCCTTTGCCGTGCCCGCGGCGGCGGTGGACGTCAAGTTCAGCGGCAGCTACTACGCCCAGGGCTGGTATGTGGATAATCCCTCGGTATTGGATAAGAGTGAGACAGCCGGCGCTGCTTCTTGGAAGAACAACTCCCGTCGTGGCCCCAATTCCTTTTATAGCCAGCGACTCCGCATCAGTCCGGAGTTCCAGGTTGTAGAGGGTCTGAAACTCGTCACCCGGTTTGACGCCCTGGAAAAAAGATGGGGCGATCAGTCCTGGGCCGGTGGGACGGGCGAAACCCAGAGCCGTACCCAGACGCCCGCCGGTACCGGCGCTGCTACTGTAAAGGCGCAGGAAAACATCGAGTGGGAACGGGCCTATCTGGATTTCAACGTCCCCTTCGGCAAATTCCAGGTCGGTTACATGCAATACCTCACCTGGGGTACTGCCTTTCTGGATACCACCCTCAGCGCCGGCGGCATCCGTTACTATTACAGCCAGGGCCCTTGGCAGGCCGTTGCGGCGGTTGAAAAGCGGGCCGAGTACGTCGGTCTCAGCGCCAATAACATCGGCATCGCCAACGACGCCGATCGGGATCTTTATGACCTCGGTGTTACCTACAAGTTCGCCCCCGGTCAGGCCGGCATCCTCTATCAGTACCTGCGGAGCGCCCAGAACAAATGGCAGCAGGCCAACGGTTATCTGACCCAGCTTAACGGCTTTTACCCCTATGCCCAGTTGACCTTCGGCAACTTTTTCATCGAAGCCGAGGGCGTCTATGGAACGGGGACCCTGAGATCTTTTGAGAGCACCTCCACAGCAGCATCTGTCGGCGGCACGACTCCCGCCACTAATGCCCAGAATGTGTCCCTGAATGCATACGGCGCCTTCATTCACGGCAAGTACGACTTTAAACCCGCCTATGTGGGGGCAAAGTTCGTCTATATCAGCGGTGACGACAATTCCAACAGCGATAAGGCTTCCGGTTCCATCCTGCAATCGCTGCAGATGAACCGTAGCTTCTATCCCACTCTGATCCTCTGGAACGACGATTACCAGAGCAATTTAGGCAACATTCAGGGCAATGTCCCCACCGACGCTACCGGGACCAACCGCCGCACCGGTCAGAGCTATGCCGTCAACCAGTCTATGGACAACGTCTGGTTCTATCAGATCTACGCCGGGTTCAAACCCATGCCCAAGTTGGACCTGAAGGCGGCTTTCTCGATCGCCAGCGCCGACAAGGCGCCGAAGAGCGACGTGGGCCAGACTGGCCAGAAAGGTTACTACACGGGAGCAACGGTTAAAGAATTTGCTTCAACTAAATACGGTAACGAACTCGATCTTACCGCTACATACAAGATCTATGACAACCTTACCTATATGATCGGCATGGGCTACCTCTGGGTAGGCGACTACTTCAAGGGCTACGACAATAGCGCTGTGATTAAGGACAATTATCTCCTTACCCACAAATTAACGCTTACTTTCTGATAAGATGAATGGTTAGCTAATGATGTCAACATCTTGATTTGCAAATCAGGGGACGCCTCGCACCGGGTCCCCTGATTGCTTTCCTCGCTACTCATAATAACAAGCTGGCTCATCAGTGTGGAACTCCAGGAGAAAACTAGACCCTTGACACACTCGGCCCTTCTTGAGGAAGCCGTAATCAATTCAACCATCGAGCATCTTGGTGCTTTTCCCGGGTCTGCATCCCTTGAGTTGCAATTTCCCTCACCTCTGCTACCTCCGCCAACCATACGTCACAGTTTTTTGGCCTGTTTTCATTTGACATTGAAAGGGTTTTCATATAGTCCATTCGCGTTTGCGGCACAGCGATAGCTTATCGGTACTAATCAATAAAAACCCAAAAAATAGGAGGTAACCTTATGACTCGCAGATCGCCACGTTTAAACCGCTGGATCGTATTTATGGCCGTACTATGTATGCTCCTTGCCTTCGGACCGGGAGCAGGATCGGTCCTGGCCGCCGAAAAAATAATAAAGATTGGTACCATCTTCCCCCTCACAGGTCCCGTCGCAACAGCGGGGCAGCGCTGCCAGGCAGCGGTACAGACCGCCGTGGAAATCATCAATAACAAGCACCCCGAAATCAAGGTTCCCCTGGCCAAGCAGGCAGGCATCCTGAACGGCTACAAGATCGTCCTTGTCCATGCAGACTCACAGGGCAAGCCGGACGTGGGCAAGGCAGAGGCCGAGCGGCTCCTCAACCAGGAAGGCGTCTGGGCCCTGATCGGTTCTTACAACAGTTCGGTGAGCAAGCCGGCCAGTTTCGTGGCCGAGCGCATGAAAAGGATCTTCATGTGCGGGGCTTCTTCTTCAGCGGCCCTGACCCAGCGGGATATGAATTACTTCTTCCGCCTGGCCCCCACCGACAAGACAGAGTCCATCGAGTTTGTGGATGTATTGAAGTGGATGAACAAGAAGAATAAAGCCAAAATCAAGACTATCGGCATCGTTTACGAGAACAGCGAGTTCGGAAAACATGCTGCCGAGGAGGCCAAGATGGCCGCCGCTGCCGGAGGTTTCAAGGTAGTGGCCGATGTGCCCTTCAGCCCTGGCGCCACTAACCTCAACAGTGAAGTGCAAACCCTGAAGAAGAGCAATCCCGATGCGCTGTTCGGAGCTGTGCTCGGCGCCGACTACTCCCTGTTAGTCCGCACCATGAAGCAGATGGCATGGTTGCCTAATATTGCCATCAACTACTGCTCCGGTTACCAGGACCCCGTTATCACCAAACAGCTTGGGCCTGACGCCGACTTTTTCATGGGTTCCACCGCTTATTCGCCCCAGTTCGCCAGCCTGATGCCGGCGGTTGCGGCGGTTGAGAAGATCTTCAAGACCAAAACCGGAGGAGTGCCCTTCGACGGCGACAGTATCCAGGAGGCCGTGGCCATGCTGGTGCTCGCCCAGGCGATTGAAAAGGCGGGTTCCCTCGATCCGGAAAAAGTCGCCAAAACACTGTACGCAAACACCTGGGATTCCCCCCTCTCCCTCGGCGGGAAAGTGGCCTTTGTCAAGGGCGGTCAGAACATAAAGGCGCAAAGCATTGTTACCCAGCTCCAGGGCGGTCAGTACAAGCGGATCTACCCGGAAGAAATGGCCGATACTAAAATCGTCTTCCCCATGAAGGGGTGGAGTAAGAGATAGCGAATTTGCAGGAAAATTTGCCAATTTTCTAAACAAACCCATTCCCACCCCGGCCCTTCCCTTAAAGGGGAGGGAGCTAAGGGGTAAAGGGGCTTATAACATCCACCCTATCTCTTGAAGATGAGTAATCGATAAGGGTAAAGAGCGGATATTGCTTATCCCGGCCCACCCGCTGGAGGGGAGAGAGCGACAAAGCGGCGGAAATTTATGGAAACGTTTATTCAAGTTCTGATAGACGGCATGTTGAACGGCATGGTCTACGCCCTGGTGGCCGCCGGGCTCTGTCTTATCTGGGGCGTCATGGACGTGATCAATTTCGCCCATGGTGAATACCTGATGGTTGCCATGTATGTGAGCTACTGGCTGGGTTTTCTTCTTAATGTTGACCCGCTTCTATCGGTCATCGCCGCCGGGATATTCATCTTTATCCTGGGGGCGATGACATACCAGCTAATCATACGTTACACCATCGGCAAACCGGGACTGGTTGCCCTGTTGGCAACCTTTGGACTTGCCATCTTCCTCAAGAACTTCTGCATGAACCGCTTTTCACCCAATTTCCTCATCCTTTCCGACACGTGGCTCGGTGATAAAACACTCCATTTAGGGAATCTGATCTTTCCAGTGCCCCAACTGGCGGCCGCACTCCTGTCTCTCGTCGTGGTCGGGCTGATCTATACGCTTATAAATACCACCCGGTTTGGTTGGGCCATTCAGGCCACAGCCATGGACCGCGATGCTGCCGAACTAATGGGCATCAATACGGAACGTATTTACCTTGTGGTCTTTGGAATCGGTGGCGCCTGTGTGGGCATTGCCGGAGGCATCATGCCATCTTACCTGGCCGTCCATCCTGAAGTTGGTTCCATGTTCGGCCTGATCGCTTTTGTCTGTGTCGCCATGGGGGGCTTCGGAAGCATTCCGGGCGCGTTTATTGCCGGGATTCTCGTTGGCTCTGTAGAAGCTCTTGCGGGTTTCTACATTGCGCCGGTTTTCAAATACATTGCCGTCTTCGGTCTCTATCTGACGGTCGTTTTTTTGCGGCCGAAAGGTATTTTCGGGTGGTGAAACCCATGCAGCGGAAAGCATTAAACAAAAAAGATGCCCTCTGGCTTGGTTTCGTGGGGCTGCTGGCGCTGCTGCCGTTGGCGCCTGCGGTGGCCGCCAATTCCTTCCACATGCACGTGGCGATTCTCATTTTACTTTTTGCCAGTATGGCCCAAGCATGGAACATCATCGGCGGTTATTGCGGCCAGGTCTCTTTTGGCCACTCGGTATTTTTCGGCATCGGAGCGTACGGTGCGGGAATGGCCGTCGTTACCTATGGCGCAACGCCGTGGCCGGGGATACTGATCGGCGTGATGCTGGCGGCCGCCATCGCCGTGGTCATCAGCTATCCCTGCTTTAAGCTGAGTGGCCACTATTTTGCCATTGCCACCTTCGCCATCGTGGAGATATTTCACCGCACCTTCCTGGTCTGGGACTGGGTCGGAGGCGCCCTGGGATTAGATTACCCACTGGTCAAGGAAGGTCTGAAGAATTTGATGTGGTACGATACAAAAACGGGCTACTACTATTGTGCCCTCATCCTGTTCCTGCTCATATTCGGCGTTGTTCGTTGGCTCGAAGGTCATCGCTTCGGATATTACATGCGCGCCGTGAGGGAAGGTCAGGAAACGGCCGAATCACTCGGCGTTAACAGTACGGCCGTAAAATTGGCCGCCATGGCCCTTTCGGCCGCTTTAACTGCCCTATGCGGCGCCTTTTTCGTCCAGTACAATCTCCGCGTGGACACGCCCATGGTCATGTCACTGGACATGTCTATGAAGTTCGTATTGATCACCGTCCTGGGCGGATCGGGGACCCTCGTCGGTCCTCTCCTGGGCGCCGCTGTCTTGATCCCGCTGCAAGAGTATAGCCGGGCATTATGGGGTGGTTTGGGCGGCGGAGTGGATTTAATCATTTTCGGTCTCCTCATCATTCTCATAGTTGTCAAACAGCCCGCGGGGATGATCGGTATCATTCGCGATATAGGTAAAAGGTTTTTAAAGCAAAAGAGCGTTGCAAAAGGAGATTCAGCCGATGGCACTCCTTGATGTGCGCGATGTGACGATGAAATTTGGGGAGTTGGTAGCCAACGACCGGGTGAGCTTCACTGTGGAGTCCGGATCGATTGTGGGACTGATCGGCCCTAACGGAGCGGGGAAAACAACCCTTTTCAACTGCATCACCGGTTTCCTTAAACCGACAAGCGGCAGCGTCATCTTCGACGGTGCAGATATCACCGGACTTACGCCCTATCAGATTGCCCGCATGGGGGCGGTGCGCACCTTTCAGGTAGTACGCCCACTCAAGGAGATGACCGTTTTCGACAACGTCCTTGTCGGCGCCTTCCTCAAGTCTTCCGGTAATAGGGATGCCTTTGCAAGGGCTGCGGAATGCATTGAGATATGCAGTCTGGAGTCGCTTCAGGAAAAACCCGCCGGTGAACTGTCCATCGGTGGGAAAAAGCGGCTGGAACTAGCGCGTGCCCTGGCAACACGTCCTAAGCTGCTTATGCTTGATGAGGTTATGGCGGGGATGACATCTACAGAGGTCAAAGTATCTGTCGAGGTAATCCTGCGGCTCCGGGAAAGCGGGATTACGCTGATGATCGTGGAGCACGTCATGGAAGGGATTATGCCCATAGCCGACAAGATGGTGGTGCTCGACGGCGGCGTCAAGATCGCCGAGGATGCCCCCGACCGCATCATCAACGACGAGAGCGTGATTGAGGCTTACCTCGGCGCCAAATACGCCCAGCGTTTTAAGGCTCGGAAGGAGGGCGGACTGATTGGCTGATCCGATCCTGAAGGTAGCTGATCTATATACCGGTTATGATGGGATACCGGTTGTCTTCGGTATTTCCCTGGAGGTCATGCCGGGGGAACTGGTGGCCATTGTCGGTGCAAACGGCGCCGGGAAAACGACTATCATGCGCACCATCTGCGGCCTCGCCCATCCTCTGAAGGGTCAAATCCTGTTTGAAGGGACCGATATCTCCCGGCATGCAGCACATCAGACCCTGAAACTCGGTATCAGTTACGTTCCCGAAGGTCGGCGAATCTTTGCTAAGCTGTCGGTGGAGAAAAACCTCGCCCTGGGCGCCTATACGGAAAATTCGAAGGCCGAGATTCATCGTCGCCTGGAGGAACTCCTGGAGATCTTTCCCGTCCTCAGGGCGCGGGCCAAACAGACTGCCGAGACCCTGAGCGGCGGAGAACAGCAGATGCTGGCCATAGCCCGCGGTCTCATGTCGCGACCGAAGCTCTTCATGCTGGATGAAATGTCCCTCGGATTGATGCCCAGTATGGTGGAAAAGATGATGGAAACCATCACCGCCATCAACAATGCGGGTACCACCGTTCTTTTAGTCGAACAGATGGTCCAGGAGGCCTTGGAAATTGCCCATCGTGGCTATGTTATTCAGACTGGGAAAATCGTCCAGTTCGGTACGGCCCGTGAGCTTTTAGATTCAGAGGAAGTCCGTAAAGCCTACATGGGAATGTGATCACTTCCCCCTTGGTCTGGATCTGTTCGCCCTCGGAGTAATCCGTCTCGATTTTCAGAATCATCTCTTTTCGGCCTGCCCTCAATTCCTGATACCCGTAATATTTTAATCAGCTCATGATCATGACTTTGTTCTGGCTGGGTTGCAGGTCCGAACCCACGGTGTTGCCGTCGTTCTGTTTGGTGGGATTTCCCATATAGACGGCCGGATTCCCTTCCAGTTTGACCTTCATACTGCCCATGACGTATTCCGTAGGCCCCATGATCTTGCCGGAAACAACCCCGTTATTCACTCCCCCCTGATCGCCGTTGGTCGGTTGACACTTCGAGGCCTTGGTGAGGGCAGGCATACCGCAGATCATGACTTTCTTGGTTACCGGATTCGCCATGGTCGGCATCCCGACGTTAGGGTAAGGCACGGGGATGGGGGGCGCAGGCGGGGCGGGGGTAAGGCATACATCCGGCATGGCCAGCAACTGCCCCTTTTCCTTGGTCGTCGCGTACATGATTAACTCTCCTTCTTAGCCCAGATGGATTTTCTTGCCGTCGACAGTCACCTCTTCTTCCGCCAGGAGGGAGGCGTGACTGGCCCTTACGGCGAAACGTTCCTTTACGATCGTGCTGATGCGGCCCGCCTTGGTCTGTTCGAAATTTTCGATCCAGCGGAAGCTGGTTCTGATCCGTTGCGTCACCCGGCCGCAGATGGTATCCAAGGCGTCGATCATGGTCGATGCCTTCCGGATTTGAGCCTCCAGGGTCTGCGCGAGAAAGGAAAAGGCGAAAAAGCTGACCTCGGCCGTTACTCCGGTAAGAGAGAATTCCGGTGCGGCAAAAGAGGCGCTTTTCCGTGCGCTTACTGCAATAGTATCCGCCTGGAGGGCCAGGTCGCCGGCGCCGGTACGGATCGTTCCTGCGCCGGGAAGAACAACGTCGGACCGGTTGCCGGACTTGACCAGAACGGTGAGGATGAAACCGTCATCGCCATTGCTTTCGGCCAGGAGAACCCGGTCATCGATATCCGGTGTCAGGAGACAACCGTCGGCTTTTTGCGCCCATAGCACCCGGCCGTCGTCCGTCAGGACGAAATATCTGTCCTCCCGTCGGCCTGTTATCTGACCATAGCAAAGCGCTACCGGCCAGACCGCCGCCTTTTTTAGTTGCACTACATTTTTCATCTGAAAATGCACCTCTTAATGATTGAATTCATTTATCAAAATATTTCCTCCCCTTCAAGGGGAGGATCAAGGTGGGGATGGGTCTCGCATTTTATGAACATTAAGCTTCGCTTTCATCCCCCGTTGTGACGGTATGCCGTCATGAACGTTTCATCTGAAAATTCCCCCGTATATTATTGAGTCCATTGTTCCGCTTCCCAGAGGTCGCCGTCAGTTTTATAGATCGTCGCCAAATCGGCGCCATCCCAGCGGGCATCCTTCATTTGTACGCCGTGCATATTGGCGTAAGCCAGAGAGGTCCCTGTAAAGTCCGCCTTGCGTATGCTTGCATGGCTGAAATCACCATAGGGAAGATGGGATTTTATAAAACGTGTTTTGTCGCAGTTGGCTTTAATGAATAGGGATTGCTCGATTATGGCCCGTGAAAAATCTGCCCCTTCCAGCAGCGCTTCCTGGAAAGTGGCCATAAAGAGATTAGCATCGGAAAAATCAACGCTTTTCCCTTGCGCGGATGCGAAGTTTGCGTATTCCCCTTTGACCCCCTTGAAGACTGCCGCGGAAAGATCTGCCTCGGCAAAGCTCATCTGGCTGATGTCCGCCCCGGCAAGGTCGGCTGCCTGCAGATCGGCCTTGTCCATCATGGACATCAGGAGGGTGCAGCCGGGGAATCGCTGCTTTGCCAACTTGGCACCCAGGAGATAAGCCTTGGTCAGATTCGTTTTATTAAAGACGGCCTTGGTCAAGTCGGCGCTGTCCAGGGAGACACGGGTCAGATCGGCGCCGGTGAAATCTGTGGTTGAAAAGTGGCACTGGTAGAAGGTAGCCATAACGAGGATGGCATTGATAAACTTTACATCATTGAGATCCGTTTGGGCAAGGTGGGTACGGGTCAGATCGGCTCCGGTCAGGTCCGCTCCGGAAAGGTTGACACCCTGCATGGCGCACTCAACCATTTGGGCCTTGGTCAGAATCGTCATGGCGAGGTTTGACTGCCGGAACTGAGCGCCGGTGAGCTTTGTCCCGGCGAGGTTTGCGCCGGTGAAATCCGCTGATATGAAAGTAGCCCCAGTAAGATTGGCGCCGGAAAGGATACATTTCCGGAAGGAGACCTTTTCATAACTGGTGCCGGACAGGTTCGCTCCGGCCAGGTCCAGGTCCGCCAGATCGGCTCCGGTAAGCCCCCCCTCCTTGCTGATTTTGTCCAAAATCGCTTCGGCATTCATTTTTTTACCTTGATGGTCAGGAGGGTGTTTTTGATATTGGCATCCGTCAGATTGGTCTTCCCCATCTTTGTTTTATAGAAATCCACGCCGTATAAATTGGAGAATTGGAGGTCCGTACGGGTCAGCCTGGCCTTGCGGAGCGATCCCTTGAAAAGATTGATCCCCGTGAGGTTCGCCTCATGGAAATTGGCTTTCATGAAGTTCGCTCCCTTGGCACTCGCACGGAACGAGACGGCGCCGGAAAGATCACAGCGGCTGAAGTCGGCGCCGTCGAGAATCGTTCCCACCATCTGCGCCCGGATCAGCACTGCCCCTTCCCAGTTGGCACCTTCCAGGTTGGCATTGTTTAACCGGCAGCTTACAAGGGCAGTGTCTCCATCGGCCCGAGACGCCTTAAGGGAGCTGCTGCTGAAAACGGGAGCATCCCCTTGGGCTCCGTAGAGGCGCAGACCATCCGCCTTGGCATTGCTGAAGACGGCAAACGATAAATTCGTGTTGGAGAAGTCGCCATCGGTCAGGTCCGCCTGGTTGAAATCGGCTTCCCTCAGGTCGGCGCCGCTGAAAACAGCCTTTGCCGCCTTGACTTTTTCTCCCTGGAGCCCAGCCATTGCTGACTTTTCAAAGACGGCAGCGGACAGGGAGGCCCCTTTGATATTGCCTTCCCGGAAATCAGTCCCGGTAAAATCTCCGCGAGAAAGATCGGCGCCGGCAAGCCTGGCCTTGGTGAAAATGGCATTGGCGGCGATTGCCTCAGCCAGTATGGCCCCCTCCAGCGTGGCCTCGCTGAAATCCGCTTCCATCAGGACGGCATTTCTAAAGATGGCGTCCTTAAGATTGGTCTTCTTGAAGATCGTCTTTTCCATGACCGCGCCGGTAAAATCCGCGCCAATCAGGTCGCGGCCGGAGAAATCCAGGCCCGTCAGATCCAGTCCTCTTAGGTTTTCCTTTCTATTATGCCTGCCCAAGACGTCCTCAACGGTCAAGGGGGTTACCGGTACGGCAGTCACTCGCGGCATTTCCGGTATTTTCCCAATGTCGGCGGCAGCCTCCTTGTCCTTCTGCAGGGCCGCCAGGGCAGTTAGGGCCTCCTTGCTTTGCTTATGAGCATCCTTTATTAGCGTCTCGATTTCCGGGTTGCTGATTCCGGCCTTCTTCAGTTGGCTGATGAGTTCCTCCAGAGCAGGCTTCGGCGCCTCTGGTTTGGGCTCCAGAAGCTTGCTGGCCGCCGCCTCATCCAGGCCGAACCTGGCCAGGGTCGCCTTGGTTTGCTCTTTGAGCCGGGCCGTCATCTCCTTTAGCTCGTCTAGGGATGATGCGGGCTTCATCTCCATCGGCGGTGGCAGATACTTTTTTAAGGCAACTTCGGGATCGATACCGAATTTCTTCATCTCGGTGGCGGCAGTGGCCGCAAGGGCCTGGGACTGGGTTGCCAAATCGGCAAGGACCGGGCTGACTACAGTGGTGGCGGGGGGCGGCGTGGATGCGACAACCGGCGCCGGGACCGGGATGGCTGGTTCTTCCGGGGGTGGCTGGGGGGCAAGTTTTTCCCGAAAGACCGCCAGGTATGCCTCGACCGGCCGGACCGGCTCCGTGAGCGCTTCCCAGGCCGCCATAACATGGAGAACGTCCTCGTATTCCTCGTCCGCTACGGCCGTCGCACCCCGATAGAGAATGATGCCGCATTCCCGGTCGGGGAAGAGCCAAACCGTCTCCGCCCGCGCCGGGACCTCCCTGAAGATCTTTTTCCCGGCTTCGACCTGCTGGACAAAAAGGCGGGCCCGCAGGGCGGGGAGGGAAGAGATGATCCGACTCTGCCGGGGGTGCATGTGGAGGATTTCAATGAACTCATCCCCTTTGAAAAAACCTTTTAAGCGCTGGTCTTCCGGGGCGGTATTGAAAAATTCGGGGTTTGTATCCCGGGGGAAATAGGGCCAGCTCTCTATGAGCCAGTTGGTGTCGAATGTCCCGAGATGCCTGGTCCGCTGCGGCCAGGTCAGGGGATAAGCCGTTAGGCCGGCAACAGGGGGCGCATCTTTGGGACTGACGGCGAGGCGGGCGGGATCCTGGATATTCGGCAGAGGCTGACGGCCCGTGGCGTCATTCTCATGACCCTTGCCCAGGGGATTGAGGGGATGGGCGGGTCCGCCGAAGGCGTTGGCGTACCGGATCGGCATCTGCCGGAAGGGTTCCGGTGTTCCCGGTATTCCCCCCGTCTGCCACCAGCGGTTCCCGAACACCGCCAGTTTTTTTGACAGACTGCCTATTTTGATCTCCACGTTCAGAGCCGGGGAGGGTTGAGGGGCGAAGCAGGATCCATAGACGAGAAACTCCCCCCCCACCTTGGGAAGGGCGAAATCAAATACCTCTCCCTTATCCAGGGCGTCCTGGATCACGGGCCACATGTCCTGATCGGGCATCAGGCGCCCGGGGATCTTGGTGTCGAGGTGGAAAAAGGCACAGGCCGCGAGGGACAGGTAACATTTATCCTCCAGGACAAAGGATTTGTTAATCAGCGCCAGATTGTCAGGTTTGATAATTTTCATGCCCGATTTCCCTTGGGATTGCTATCCGCCGATTTTTACCATGCCGGCGGCGTCGATGGAAAGGGCGCCGCCCCCGGCGTTGATGCCTTGACCGACAAGCTTTATCTGGTTCCCCGTCAGTTCCACGGAAGCGCTGCCTTGCTCCAGTTTCCCCGTATCCGACAGGGTCAGTTTGGCCCCGCCCTGCTTCTGGATTATTACCTGATCGCTTTTAACCTCGATCTTGCCGGCGTTTGCACCGCTATATTCCACAACCACGCCATCCGCATTGACAGTAATCGTACCGCAACCATTCTTTTCAATGAGGATGGAATCAGAACCGCTTAAGCTGATATTTACATCCGTGGCGCCATTGCTAAAGAGGACAACACTGCCATTGCTGGATGAGTCGATAGCGATGCCTGTCTTGGGTGTGCCCGTTATCGCGTCGATATTCGTTCCGATTCTGATACCGTTGATGGCTGTCGGCAGGGTGTACAGAGTCATTCCCTTGTCGTTCATCGTCAGCTTGGATGCCGGGTTGGCCAGTTCCGTTGTCAAGGCGCTCAAAGCCTGATAGGCGCCGATTTGCAGGGCGATACCGGTAGCGATGCACGCTCCGGCGACCACCCCTTCTCTCGCCGGGTGTGTCCCTTCCGGATCCGTAGCGCCGGCGATATCTCCCCCCGCGGCAGCCAGGATGGCCCCCGCCGCCGCACAGGCCATGGCCGCCCCAGTCTTTACGGATTCCATGGCGGCCCGCGATACGGCGTCGGAGCCGGCGGCGATTTCTACTGTTTCATGGGCCAGCAGTTTCTCTTCCTTTTTGATCTTGTCGTGGGTGTCTCCGTATTCAAATTTCCGTCCCCCCTTCATCTCGATGGTCTGACCGAGCTCGACGTTCATAAAGGCGCCCACATGCAGTTCGTTGGCCGTACCGAGGACCATTTCACATAGAGAACCGAGGACGCCGATGTTGAGAGAGCCGATGACGAAGTCATCCTCCTGACCGATAATGACCTCATGTTTGTCACCCGAGGCCTTGACGCTGAAGACAGGTTCCCCTTCCTCGGAGCTGCCGATATAGATGTTGCTGCCCTCATCTTCCGGATAGGGGCTGTGAATCAGGATGGATTCCTCGCCTGCGGTGTCGTTCATGACGATCTTGTTGCCCCCCGCCGATTGGATGACAAGGTTCTGCGGCGCATAAACACCCGTTTCTCCTTCCACCGTTCCCGATGAATTAATGGGATTGGCGCTCTGGGAGTTGAAGGCTGCGCCGGAGATGATCGGCAGATCGGGGTCGCCGTCCCGGAAACTGAGCATCACCTCTGCCCCTTTATGGAGAGGGAAGTTCATGCCGTAGGTGGCGCCCGACCCGGCATAGGGCGTGGCCATGCGAATCCATGCGGATTTCTTCATAACGACCTCGCCGGAATCGCCGGCGAGAGCCGTAAACGGCAGGTCCACCTGGTACCGGCCGTAGACGTCCAATTCGGCGTACTGACCCGATGTCTCGCCGTGGATAGCTGCATTCATTGTTCCTGTAATCTTGGGCTTTGCCGTTTTCCGCTCCGGGCGGAACTGAACATTGCTGCGGATGAGGGTAAAGGTGTTTGTGTATGAGAAATTTTCACTGTCTGTTCCCTGTGAACCTACAAGCGCCAGTTTCTGCGCCCCCTGGTGATGGACGTCACGAACGAGATACTCGCCGGAAAACTCAGGGTTGGTATGAACGAGATTGATCAGCATGCCGGGCATGAGGGGAACGACCGTGCCGAATCCGCAATAGGTCTCGCCTTTGCAAAAGATCTCCTGGGCGCGAATTTTCGCCAGCGACGTCCCTTCTTCCCTGGTGCTGAAATTTTCTCCGTAAATCCGCACTTCGCCCTGGTAGGTCCCATTCATCATGCCGTCGCCGGAGACAAAAGCCGCTGCCGACATCACCGATTGCCCCGCCTTCTCATAGTTGTAATTCATCAGAGTTACCCGGTTCGGAAGCATTTCCTGTTTGTACACAAGGCCCTGGATGACATTGTCCTCCGGTTCCGTAGACAGTTCCGCCGGTGGTTTATATAAAATTGTTCCCGACGGCGCTGGGTGGGAGATGACGTTGTCGGTAATGCAGAGCTTTTCCTGGTCGGCGCCCTGTTCGAAGTAGTAGTAAACCCCCTCCCGTTCGAAGATCCGGGAGAGAAAATCAAAACATGTTTCCTCGAATTGACAGCAGTAGGACCAGCGGTTGTAACCACTGTCAGCGCCGGCCGGTGGGGCGTAAAAAGTCGCGGCATCGTTCAAATTGGGGCCTTTCAGATCCAGGCTGTAGGCGTCGATGAAGACGACAGTCTGGAAAACCGCCGATATGATGTCTGTAAGGGACAGATTGATAAAGACATCCGATTGCCGGGTGCGGGAAAGGATGTCGAATTTCGGCTTCAGGGCGGCTTCGTAATAGATGTAGAAGGACTCTTTGCGGACCTGCTCGAAACGGGTGACGACGCCGTGGTACTGCACCGATCCGGCTCCCAGCTTGATGGTCAATATTGCCCCCTTATAGAGGACATTTTTGATATTTTCCACGGTGGACACCAGATTGACGACAAACAGGTAAGGAGTTGACAGGGCTTCGCTGCCCTTGAAGCTGACTACCTGGAATGTCGGCTCCTCTTTTCCCTGATCCAGATCGGGAATGGTAAATGCGTATGAGTTTGTCTCCGTGGTCATTAATCCGCTCTCCTTTCTCAATGGTTCCTCTCCGGATCACATCATTGGGTGGGATTACCGGGCAAGGCGTTTTGTCTTTGCCGTCTTTAACCTTCCGGTGAGACCGCCAGCAGGGTGCCTGCGATGTTTGCGTCCGCGAGGTTTGTCTTCACCTGTTTTGCCTCAAAAAAATCCACACCGGACAAGTTTGCCATTTTCAGATCCGTGCGTGTGAGGTCTGCCCTGCGTAAAGATCCCTTGCAGAGATTGATCCCGGTGAGGTTGGCCTCGCTGAAATTGGCTTCCTGAAAATTGGTCTCTTTGGCGCTGGTTGTAAGCATGATGCTGCCCGTCAAGTCGGCGCCGCTGAAATCAGCGTTGTCCAAAACAGCGGCCACCAGTTGCGCCCGTGGCAGCTTTGCCCCTTCCCAGTGCGCGCCGGCAAGGTTTACCATGTTGAACCTCCCGTCGATGATTGTTGTTTCCCGATCCGCCTGTGATTCTTTTAGGGATGTCTGGCCAAAAGTGGTCTTTTCGCCCCGGGCGCCGCAAAACCTTGCCCCGTCCGCCTTTGCCTTCAAAAAGGTCGTGTAGGAAAGGGATGTTGAAGTCAAATCCGCCTCGGTTAGAACCGCTTCGGTAAAGTCCGCATCCGTCAGGTCGGCTCCGGTAAAGACAGCCTGTGGGGCGTCCACCTTTACGGCCTTGGCATCGACGAGACGGGCCTTGGCGAAAACGGCGCCGGCAAGGACCGCCCCGGTTAAGTCGGCCTCGGTAAAGTCGGCCTCCGTAAAATTTCCCTGTGATAGGTCTGCTTGCGTTAGTTTGGTGCGGACAAAACGGGCGGACACTACTTGGGCGCCCCTAAGCGTTGCCTCCGTCAAGTCGGCCCCGGTTAAATCGGCTTCCGTCAGGATCGCATTTTGAAGGGAAGCTTTGGTCAGATTGGCTTTCCTGAATACGGCCTTGATGAGTATTGATCCGGAAAAATCGCCGCCGGTCAGATCCTGTCCCGTAAAATCCAGGCCCGTCAAATCCAGTTGGGTCAATGATTCACCATTGCCAAATTTGGCAAGGACGTCAGCGGCCGTCAAAGGTAATGTCGTCATAGGCTCCTTTCTCCGTACTACTTGATAAGGTGTCAAATTTTCAGCTGCGGCAGTATCGGGAGAACATCCTTGGGTGTCAAATTAATACGGATAAGTTCGTTTATTCAAGCGTTCAAATGATCCCGGCGACAGCTAGCCCCGACAGGACCGATAACAGGGTAAGAATCAGGGCAGTATATCCGGTCCGCCGGTGCCAGAGGCGGAGTTGCTGGATTTTCGTGCGAATTTTGAATTGCAAATGCCCCAAGATGGGCGCGGCAACCGTGCAGAGAACGGTTGCCAGGCCGAACCAGGCATGGGGGACCTTGAATTGTCCGTCAGCGGATTGGGAAACCATGACGATGGCGGCCGCAAATCCGGCGCCAAGGCATGCCGCCCCGGTGATTCCTGCGGTGCGATGAATCTTTAGCCACCAGCGCTTCCGCCGCAGGAACCTGGCGACGCCGACCCCTGCGGTTATTGCCAGCAATCCCGCGGTCATGAAAAGGACATGGCTATAGAAGGGAAACATTTCCAATCCCTCTTTTGGTAAGCAATATGCGCGATTATTTCAGTGCTTTGCTCGGACTCACCCCGACGGTGATTTTTTCGGATGTGGAGCCGAACTTGTTGCAAGAGGCCTTGACTTCCAGGATATCGCCATTTACCGCATCAACCTTGTAAGTATAGTTAAAGGTTTCCGACGGCTGGCCCTTGTATTCCTGTACGGCGATGACCTTTCCGTTTTTGATGATTTCGACTTTGTTGATGTAGTGACCCTCCGAGAAATACGTATGGGTGACCGTAACGCTCAGCGTCTTGGTCGCCCCGTCGTAGGCCAGCAGAACCTTTTTCGGCGCATGGGCGTTAACCGCGGTCGGACAGAGAGAGGTCATGGCGAAAATTGTGAAGATTCCAACTAAAGACAAAATGACGGCGCGTTTTAATTTTTCTGACATTGTTAATTCTCCTTTTGATTTTCCTTGCATTATTTCGACTCCATCAAATTGCCCCATTCCCCTGTAAAAAATCATCCGTCGTCACGGCATGATGTTGGTGATTTCTTTGTAATCCGCGCCCAGAATGACGGGAGTCGCCCCGCCCTGATCAAAGAGGGTCCATTTCTGCCGGGAGGTGAAAGTCCTTTTTTCATTGAGGGAGGTAAGGGCGTTCCAAGACACGTTGAATTCCGCAATGAAGTTGCCATTTCCATCGTTCGTGACGACAACGTTTTTAACCACGTTGGTATTGGTTTTTGTCTTCTTGATCATTCCCCCATACCAGGTCTTGAAATCTTCCTGATTGCGTATGACGGCTCCGGGAACATGCATGACCAGTCCTCTATTGGCCAGCAGCGGCAGGTAATCGTTCACATCGGCCAGCTTGTCCAGGTAGGCGTACCACTTGTAGATAACGCTTTTCACGTCGTTTTCGTCGAAACGCAGGAGAATGGGAGGACTGCGAAGGTCATCCCGGGTGGGTGTGAATATCTCCAGGTAAGAGACCTTCCCGGTAAGGGGAAGAACGGCGTAATGAATATTAGAAGGAATGATATAGACTCCTCCCGGCCCGATGTTCTGGACTTTCTTGTCGATTCTGATCAGAAGATTACCGCTGAGAACATATCCGGAAAGCTCGTGATAATGATACTGGGTGTTCACATCCTTGCCCGTGTCCGTCTTGGTTGCCTCATAGAGAACCATGGTCTGCCGGTCGTTGAAATAGACTTTTCTTCTTAGATTGGTGTTTATGATTTGCCAGGGCTGATTCTCGGGAAAGACCCCGGGGTTAACGGGAATGATCTCATCATGGATCTTGTAATCCCGGGACAATTGTTTGTCATCGGTCTTGACGACAATCTTATCGGGGCTGCAGCCCGCCAGGAAACAGATCATAAATATGACTAATAGAAGGAAGCGCTTTACCATGATTTCATTATTCCTCAGGGATGAGGATAATGAACGGATGAACAGGTGTCAAGGAAAAAAGGAGAAGGAAAGAGGGGACATTCGTATTGTCAAGGGTCGGGGGGTGTGTTATGAGAAAATCTCAGGGATGACAGCTATGGATAAGAAAGAAAGAGAGACGCTGGGCGCCTATCTGCGTAGGGAGCGGGAAGCCCGGGAGATCAAGCTGACAGCCGTTTCGAGGGCCACCAAGATCAGTATGCCTCTCCTTGTGGCGCTGGAAGCCGATGATCAGGATGCCTTCCCTGATAAAAAAGCCATCCCCGATTGTCTGAAAAGCTATTGCCGTTACCTCCTCATGGATGAGCAGGAGGCCCTGAGATGTTTCGAATTGCATCCTGCCAGACACTGCTTACCCGAAGTCATGGAAGAAACGTGTCTGATCGAAGTCGTTGACGATCTGATGCCCCTTCCCGTTGATGCCCCATCATATGTACTGCCCCCTGCGGATATCTCCCCAGAGAAGGAACCCGGCATTCTCCGCAAGCACCGCCTTGTCTTTGCGAGTGTCGCCGCTTTTGTTCTCCTGTTTGTAATTCTGGCTGGCACTATTTTTTATTTCCATCCCCTCCGGGAGAGGGCCACCAAAACGGATGTGATCAAGTTTGAAGTCCCACCGGTAGAAGTAAAATCTAAAGCTCCGGCCCTCAATAAAGAGAAGGTCGTCGGAAACAGGGGAAGTAAGCAGCATATTTTGCCGGGGGAGGTGAAACTGCAAAAGGTCGCTGACAAGGTTGGAATAGTAAATGGAAAAGATAGGGAAACTCGAAAAGGAGAGATGAAAGCGCCGGTTGGCAATGGACAGGAAGGGGCGATAAATAACATCGCTTACGAAAAGGGGACGGATGGTCAGGATAAGATTATGGTTGCCCTCGACCGTGTGATCATGCCCAAAACCTCCAACCTGGGCGAAGGCAAGCCTCGCATCGTTATGGATTTCTTACATGCCCAATATGGCAAAGGACTTCCGCTGCATATTGACACAAAAGGCCTTTATGTGCAGCGCATTCGGGTCGGAAGGTACTTGGCTCCCACGATAAAAACCCGCATCGTCCTTGATCTGGTTCCCGGGCAAAAATATTTTACCGACCAGGTTTTCGACAACAAGAAAAATGTTTACTCCATCACCGTCAAATCTCTGGCCCCGGCCGCGGTCCCGGCCCCGGCCGTCGGGAAAAAGAAGGTCATCGGGAACCGGGACAGCAAGCGGTATCATTTGCCGGGGATGAAATATTACCACCAGGTAGAGGAGTATCACCGCGTCGAGTTTGGTTCCGAAGCGGCGGCAATCCAGGCGGGTTTCCATAAAGCCCCCAGATAAAATTATTCCAATTCCAAATCAAAGATGAAATCAGCTCATGATCATGACCTTGTTCTGAGAGGGCTGGAGGTGGGAGCCGACGGCGTTGCCGTCGTTCTGTTTGGTTGGATTCCCCATGAACACCGCCGGGTTGCCCTCGATTTTCACCTTTGTGCTGCCCATGATGAATTCCGCCGGTCCCATGATTTT
>Ga0247841_10004892_pt1 | contig 22354 bp, 20 predicted proteins | sample LaCruzMarch2015__2_FD_192410 | JGI IMG/M metagenome (GOLD analysis project Ga0247841, IMG submission 192410) | Freshwater microbial communities from meromictic Lake La Cruz, Castile-La Mancha, Spain - LaCruzMarch2015_18m | ecosystem: Environmental > Aquatic > Freshwater > Lake | place: Spain... | reverse complement strand
CCCTCTCATCGGTAACACTCCTTCCCTTTGCTCTTTTCTAGCTAAGGGAAAAGTGTCACCCCATTTCAACTGCTTCTCGGTCTCAGGATCTGGTAGTTAGCACAGGCCAGAGTGCTCACGGAAAGCACACCGCCATCGAGCGTCGTGCCTCCGCTGTAGGTGTTCGCGCCGGAGAGGACAGACGTTCCGGCGCCGGACTTGGTTAGGGAAGCGGTCCCCGATATGACGCCGCCAAGGGCGATACTGCCACTTGCCACGTCGATGGTGCGATTCGAGGTTGTGGCCATATTCAGGTTGATCGTTTCAGCGCTCGTACTGTTATTGGTAATATCGCCAGCCAGGGAGATAGCATTGCCCCCGATTATGAACGCACCCGCGCCGGAACTGAAGGTAAAGCCTTTGACCGTGAAGTTTGTGAAATCATTATTCGGCGTGAGCTGTGTTGTACCTGCGAAGTTCAAGGCCGACGGGGATGAGGGCGCGGCATCGCCATTCCAGTTGGTTGCCGTACTCCAGTTGTTATCGCTGCCTCCGCCGTCCCAGGTGGTTCCAGCCAGGGCACTGCCGGCGGCCAGAGTCAAAATGAGCACAGCGGCGGGAAACAACTTCGACGGGCTGGCGATCCTTTTCATCATGCGTGTTGTTCTCATTGTCATATTCCTTTCAGATGTCCAGCCCTTTCAATTCATGATCCGAAGATAGCCGGAGATTTTCCGAGAAGCGAAAGACGGGCTGGGCTGCAGGCATTATCTTGTTCTGAGACTTCGACATGTCTACATATCTTACAATACAACACCCTATTTCCGCCATCGCTATTTCACTGTCGACGGCTGCGCGTTCCTGACTCAAACGTGCGTTAAGGAGTGTCCTCTGGGAGTTGAGGAGGGTCATGAATTCCGTTCTGCCGGCCGAGTAGTTCTGGAGGGCGGCATCGACTGCTTGTCTGGCCCTTGGAACGAGCGAGTCGCGGTAGAGCGCAAGCCGTCGTTCTGCGTCGCGATACGCAAAGATCGCCATTTTGAGATCCGCCGTGAGCTGGAGCGTCTTCTCCCGCTTCGAGTCGTCAGCCGCGAGGCGCAGTGCGGCTGCCTCCTTCGCCATTGCTCCGGTCTTGCCGATCCAAAGAGGAAGCGAGATGCCTACCATTACGCCGGGGTTCCACATATAGCTGTCACTGCCGGTGCCGGGACCGCCCATAACCCCGACGCCCAGCATGATGTCAGGATAGTACTCCCTGCGTGCCAGCTCCTCGCTATATTCCGCCCTGACCGCCATCAGCTCGAGCGCCTTCAGTTCCGGATTGAGCTGCTCGATCATGCCCATCAATGCATTTTCGTCCACCTGCGCATGCGTAGAGCGCGGCAGCGCCGGCCATGGAAGAACGCTGCCGATTTGCAGGCCAATGGCGGCGGCAAGAGCGGCGGAGCGCGGATCGCGTTCATCCTGCAATGTCGCCAGTTCGCTGCGCATGCGATCTTTTTCCACCTGTATGTTGAGCAGGTCGGAGAAACTTGCTGAACCGGTCTCGTACCGGGCACGGATTGCTGCTTCGATGCTCTCGACAAGCTTTAGAGTCTCCGCCGTCACGTCTGTCGCGCGGGCAAGGTAGAAGTATTCGCCAAAAGCCCTGACGACCCGCTTGTATACGTCGAGGCGGACTGCTTCGAATTCTTGTTCTGCTGCCTTCGCCTCGGCCTCGGCTATTTGTCGCGCGAGGCGCAGTTTGCCGGAAATCGGCACTTCCTGTTTGATTGTCGCCTGCCATTGCGAGTCAGCACTGTCGGGGTAATATTCAACTGCCAGATCCGGATTCTTCAGCGACCCTTCCACTCCGGCGCGGGCGAGTGCTGCCTGGCTTCGATTGAGGGCCGCGCGGAGTTCGTTGTTGTTCGCGAAAGCGAAACCGACGTAGTTGCTCAGCGTCCACCCTCCATCTGGATGCGAGGGCTGGATGCTCTGGCTGGACGACGTGATTGCCGGAACATCGGCTGCGGGTGGAATTGAGGTTAATGCGTGGCTTTCTGGATACCATGTTGCACAGCCAGCCGTAAGCGTTGCCAGCAGCAGCGCAGCCATTCTCATGTGTTGTCTCTCGTCCAACATGTCCATCCCTTCTTCACCGTAATCAAACCCCACCGACCCCATGATAGCGGTCATATTCAAGTTGGGCAAGAAGTTCGTGCCGAACGTGAATTCTCATCCGAACCGGTGCCTCGAAGTTAGCTTGCGGTTGGATGTATTTCCATTCGCCGAGCAACGCACTCAAACGTTCGCCGCCATCGCTCGTATTGCTCTCCTCCGGCCTGAAACATCTTCTGAACATGTATTGCCCTCCATTGCTCTCTATCGAGTGAAACGCCGCAAGAGCGGTTGGTGAGGCTACTCGGTTTGCATTACGAAAATGATGGGAAAGATGATTTGAAGAAATAGGGGCAAACGCCTAATATGTCCCTATCATAGAAACCATGGCGATTGATCGATTGTCAAGGCCCGAGAAGCTCCGCGTGATGGAGGCCATCTGGGTTGATCTGTCCCGCGATGATGTTTTGACTGAGTCTCCTGCAAGGCATAAGGACGAGTTGGCCGAAACCGCCAGACGGGTTAAGTCCGGGGAAGAAACCGTTATTGACTGGGAACAGGCCAAACGGAATCTTCGAAAGCGTGCCCGATGAGCCTGCGGATACTTGCCTCCGCGACCAAAGATCTTCATCTCGGACAGTGTCTCTATGAGCGTTAAAGCTAAGGGCTCGTAATGAAATTACTTGACGCTTTGGTGGAGACAAAATGCGCTGGAGCAAGTAATTTCATCACGAGCCATAATCCCGGCTAAAAACCTTATCGGCATGTAGAATGCACACGAAGAACATAGCAGATTACCAGCACGCGCATATCTACCACTACAGCGGCGAGGATACTGAACGGCGGACCATGAGAGTCGTTCTGCTCACGGTCGTTATGATGGCCGTTGAGATCGGTGCCGGGTGGATATTCAATTCAATGGCCCTGCTTGCCGACGGCTGGCACATGAGCACCCATGCCGCGGCCCTCGGAGTCTCCTGGTTCGCATTTGTCGTGGCGCGGCGTTACTCCTCTGACGGCAACTTCACCTTCGGCACCTGGAAAATCGAGGTTCTGGGCGGATTTATCAGTGCAATACTGCTGGCCCTGGTAGCCGTGGTCATGGTTGTAGTTTCCATAGACCGCCTTCTGCACCCGGCATCAATCCAGTTCAGTCAGGCTATTGCCGTTGCTGTTGCCGGTCTCCTGGTAAACCTTGTGAGTGTTCTTATGTTGACGGATCATTCCCACAGCCACCCGCATCACGGCCACCCGCAATCACATGATCATACTGAAGGCCACGACAATCTCAACTTGCGCGCGGCGTATCTTCATGTTGTCGCGGACGCCTTCACTTCGATTCTAGCGATTGTGGCTCTGCTCGGTGGAAAGTTCATGAACTGGACGTGGCTCGACCCCATTATGGGTATCGTGGGCGCCGTCATGATCGGCAAATGGACATGGTCGCTTCTGCGCGAAACCGGCGGCATTCTCCTGGACCGCGGATCAGACGAAGGGCTCAAGGAGGAGATCCGCGACGCTATCGAAACCGATGCCGATACCAAGATCAGCGATATGCACGTCTTGAGAGTCGGTCCCGCCGCGTACGCCTGCATTCTCGCGCTTGTGGCGGCGAAGCCGCACAGCGTCAAGACGTACAAAGACCGCTTGAAAGAGGTTCACGAACTTGTGCATGTGAGCATTGAGATCAACCTTTGCAGTGACAGTCGGTCTGACTCGCCCGCGCATCCGTGATTACAACCCGGACAGAATCATGAAGTATTACTTCGACATTTGAAGATTCCTGTTCGATATTCCGCGGTCTTCTTTTTCCGGCGACGGTGTCTGAACCGGTGCCAGAACAGACATGGAGGGTTTCGTGTTTTCTTCCGTCACCTTTGGTCGTACGGTATTTGAACCGGCGTTGTTCTGCGCACCGCTCTCGGGGCTGACTCACTGCTCATTCCGTCGACTGTCGGCTGAATTCGGGGGTTGCGGTGCCTATTTCACTGAGATGCTGGCCGGGCGGCAGATTCTCACCGAGGACCTGCACCGCTCGCCCTATCTCCGGCGCAGCCCGGCCGAGAAGCGGGTTATCTACCAGCTCATGGTGCAGGAGACGGATCAACTTGAACGGATTGTCGGCCGGTTGTCGGAGATCAGGCCCGACGGGCTTGATATCAACCTTGCCTGTCACGCACCCGCAATCCGCTATGTCCATGCCGGCAGCAGTCTTTTCAATAATACCGCCGGCCTCACCCACGTGCTGAAGACCGTGCGAAGGAGCTGGTCCGGGCTTTTCACGGTCAAGATCAGGCTCGGCAACGACACGCCGGGATACGAAGAGCGCTTTGCCGAAAGACTGCGGCTGTTCGAGGAGTGCGGTGTGGATGCCTTGACGTTGCATCCCCGCTTCTTCAAGGACAAGCACAGCCGGAGCGCGCGCCACGACCGTTTCGCCTGGGCGGTGGCGATGACCCGCCTGCCGATCATCGCCAACGGCGATATCCTCGGCGCGGACACCATCCGTGGGAATCCGGCGGCGTTCGAGTCCGTGAAGGGCATCATGGTGGGAAGGATGGCTGTTGCGCGCCCGTGGCTCTTTGCCGCATGGGATCATCACGTCAGCGTTGATCTGCGCGAAACGTGGTTGCGGCTGCACGACTACATCGCCACCGACTTCACCGCAACAGATGCGCTGAAGCGGATCAAGCTCTTCACAAAGTACTTCGCCCGCAATTTCCAGTTCGGCCACACCTTCAATACCGCGGTGAACGGTGCTCATACCCTCGAAGCAGTCCGAGAGCGCGCCTGTCTGTTCCTCGACAACGCCCCGACTCTCGTGGCCGAACCGTGGCTGATGGGGCTATGATGTGTTTGCGTTGGGATTGGCGGATCATCGGTCTGGCAATCCGCAAGCCATCCGGCATATAATGTGATTTGAGGTTAACGAGTTGTAATGGCCGTTGCGGAGGGAGTGGTGCAACGCGCAGCACGACCCGCAAGAAGTCGTCGGGGGAGCAAGACATGAAAAGGCTGTTTGGTTTCTTCTGCAGACTTCAAGAGGGAATGTGAGATATGTCTCTAGCGAGCGCATTGGAAAGTCAATTCGATCCGGGAGTCCGGCAGCGCGGCGATGACTATTTTCGCAGGGGACGCGTCAAGATTGAAGAAATCCATGATTCCTTCATGAGCGCGTCTGTGCGTGGTGGGACGCGGTACCATGTCGTACTTGAGTATGAACCCGGCAGTCTGTTGGTCGACTGCACGTGTCCCTACTTCGATGGTGGCGACCAGTGCAAACATATCTGGGCCGCAATACTGGCGGCGGATGTCAGCAGGTTCGCACCCCAGGCCGGACAGGAGTCTGATCTCCAGCTGACTACCCTCAACGAAGTTGATGATGGGCCGGTTAATCTTGACCCGGTCGGCTCTCCCGACGGTATCCATCTGCCTCAATTCATCAGGCACATGAAGCCTGCAGCGCCGCCAGAGCCGGCATGGAAGTCTGTTCTGGCGCGGCATATCAGGCCCACTTACATTCCTCCAATCGAACCGTGGCCCGCGAACAGGGAAATCATATACCAGGTGGACATAGATGAAGCACTGGCCGGACGCGGTTTTACACTGAAGATTGCCTATCGGCAGGTTAAGCAGAATGGAGATTGGAGCAAACCCAGACGACTGAGGTTGACGTGGGAAGAGGCGGATGCGCTTCCAGACGCCGATGACAGAAAGATCATAGCCATGCTGGCCGGTTCGGACCGGCAGGACGGCTGGCGTTCATATTCACAGCATGGCGTTGCTGAACAATACGCGTTATCCGCATCGCTTCGCAATGTGCTGGTGCCCATGATGTGCGGCACCGGACGGTGCTGGCTCATCAAGGAGACAGAAGGAAACGCGGCGCTGCTCAGGCTTGACGATGGCGCACCATGGGAGTTTCGCATCGAGATCGTCCGGGACGAGAAACGCAAAGAATATGTTGTGCGCGGCGTCCTTGTGAGGGGCGGGGAGAAGAAGGAACTTTCGTCACCAGGGCTTCTTGTGCCGGGGTGGGTCTTCTGGCCCGGTACTGCCGCCCATCTTCGGGATGGCAAAGCGTTCGATTGGATTGTCACTCTGCGCCAGGAACCAGAGGTGAGGGTGGCATTCAAAGATGGCGCCGAACTTGCCGCGTCGTTCTATGGCGGCGTCACGGTGCCGCCGGTGGTTCTGCCCGAGGAGCTGCAATATGAAGAACTTTCCGTTGCGCCCCGGCCGCGTCTCATGATCAAGAGGCCCAAGTATGCGAAAGACAGCTCATGGTTGTGGGCGCAGTTGAGTTTCAATTACCAGGACACTATTGTTGCCCTCACGCGACCGGGTGGCTTTGTGTGCTTGAAGGATCGCCGTGTCGCCATTCGCCGCGATGTCGAGGCTGAGAAGGCTGCCAAGAATAGAATCATCACGTTGGGAATGAGGTCTCTGCCTAAAGTATGGAATGAGGATGCGCAATGGGAGTTTCCGGGTCAGAGGCTTAGTCGAATGGTGCCGCGATTGATCGCGGAGGGCTGGATGGTTGAGGCGGAGGGAAAGATCTATCGTAAACCGGGTGCCTTCAAGATTGACGTGTCCACTGGCGTGGACTGGTTTGAGCTGAGGGGAGCCATTGAGTTCGAGGGAGTGTCGGCGACGTTGCCGGCGCTGTTGAATGCCTTGAAGCACAAGGAAAGTACGATTGTCCTGAGCGACGGAACGATAGGGATGTTGCCTGAAGAATGGCTGAAGAAATACGGCACGCTTGCCGCGCTGGGAGCGACCTCAGGCGACCACGTCAAGTTCCAGATGAATCAGGCAGGCCTTCTCGATGCGCTGCTGGCGGTGCAACCGGAGGCCACCTGCGATGCCGCATTTCGTGCGATGCGCGAACAACTTCATGGATTCGAATCGATCAAGCCGATATCCCCCAGCGGTGAATTCAAAGGAATTCTGCGGCCATATCAATGCGAAGGGCTCGGCTGGCTGAAATTCCTGCAGACCTTCAGATTAGGGGGATGCCTTGCGGACGATATGGGACTCGGCAAGACGGTGCAGGTTCTGGCGTTGCTCGAGTCAAGGCGCTGTTTGCGCGAAGGCGCGAAGAAGAAGGCGGGTTCGTCGGGAATGATCGGTCCTTCGCTGGCTGTTGTGCCAAGGACTCTGATCTTCAACTGGAAGCAGGAGGCCGCACGTTTCACGCCGGCCCTCCGTGTCATGGATCACACTGGAACCACACGTCAGCGCGGCATGCCTGATTTTGGCGCCCACGACCTTGTTCTCACCACTTACGGCACGCTTCTTCGCGACATAGCTCACTTGAAGGAAGTTATGTTCGACTACATCATCCTGGACGAGGCGCAGGCGATCAAGAATGCGGATGCCCAGACCACGAAAGCGACGCGATTGCTCAAGTGCGAGCATAGGCTGGCGCTGAGCGGCACGCCGGTTCAGAATCACCTCGGTGAGCTGTGGAGCCTGTTCGAGTTCCTCAATCCTGGAATGCTCGGCACGGCATCGGTGTTTCGTCTCACGGATGCCGGCGGGCGCAACCCGGACCCGGAGACGAGGGAGATTCTGTCGCGTGCCTTGCGGCCGTTCATTCTCCGCCGGACAAAGGCGCAGGTCGCTAAAGACCTGCCGGAGCGGACTGAAAAGACCCTCTATTGCGAAATGGACACGGCCCAGCGCAAGCTTTACGACGAACTTCGTGAGCATTACAAGGGGTCGTTGCTCGCGAAGGTCGACGAAATTGGACTCGCCAAGTCAAAGATAATGATTCTTGAAGCGCTGCTAAGGTTGCGACAGGCGGCGTGTCACCCTGGCCTGATTGATACCAAGCGGACCGGCGAATCCAGCGCGAAACTGGAGGCGCTTATACCCCAGATGTCGGAGATCATGGAAGAAGGCCATAAGGCGCTGGTGTTCTCTCAATTCACGAGCATGCTTGCAATTGTGCGGAATCGTCTCGATAAGCAGGGCACGGTCTATGAATACCTGGATGGAAAGACTCGCGACCGGGAGGCTCCGGTCCGGAGATTCCAGGAGGATCCTGAGTGCAAGCTCTTCCTGATCAGCCTCAAGGCTGGCGGACTTGGGCTGAATCTGACAGCCGCGGAATATGTCTTTCTGCTCGATCCATGGTGGAATCCGGCGGTGGAGATGCAGGCCATTGACCGGGCACATCGAATCGGACAGATGCGACGGGTATTTGCCTACCGCCTTATCGCCAAAGATACGGTTGAAGAGAAAGTGCTGGAGCTCCAGAAGATGAAGAAGGACCTTGCTGATTCGATCATCAACGCTGACAACAGCGTAATCCGCAATCTGCGCAGGGAGGACCTGGAACTTCTCCTGGCGTAGGAGGTCAGCCGGGCGTAGAGCCTGTCTCTTTGCTTCCTCTTGCTGAACTGTCCGTCTTGCGTTCGTGTTGCGGTTCTGCCACCTTTTGGCTGGTTTCAGCGGGCGAGTGTCCGTGCCGTCAAGTGCGATATCCGATCAATACAGCGGTTGCCATGTCCGATACTGTTCAAATACCACCGTGCGGCGAGCCGAAGCGCAGCCTGCGCCTGTCCATTCAGGAGGGCGCCTGCTACGCGATGATGGCCTCCGTGTCCGCCGGCGCGATCATCACCGCGTTTGCCAGTGCGCTGGGAGCGACCGACTTCCAATTTGCCGTGTTATCAGGGGTGGGCACGGTGGCGGCGCTGGGTGCTGTGGGCGGGGCGCAGATTGTGGGACGGCTGGGCTCGCGGCGGCGTACCGTGATGATGCTGATCTGGAACCGCGCTCTCTGGTTCATCCCCGCCATTGTGGCACTGCTACCGGTGCCGCGTGGCTTCGCACTGGCGGCATTGATTGTGGTTATTCTGCTACACAGTGTGCTCGAGAACGCTCTTGGCAACGCCTGGATGTCCTGGATGACCGACCTTGTTCCTGCCGAGCGGCGCAGCCGCTACTTCAGCCGGCGTAACGCCATCATTGGCGCTGTATCTCTGGCCGCTACCTGGCTGGTAGGCAGGAGCTTTGACGATTTGCGAGCCCGCTTTGCATTTCAGGGCCATTCCGACATGTTTGCCTTTGCGCCTTTCTTCTTCTTTGCCGTCATTGGCGGATTGGGCAGCATCTACTACATGGGGCGGAAGTGGGAGCCGCCGTTACATGGAGAGCAGCCGCTGCCGCTGTTCGACATGCTGCGGCGTCCACTGCTCCACCCGCAGTTCCGCCGGCTGCTCGGGTTCTACGTGCTCTGGACGCTGGTGACCGCCGTATCCACGCCGTTCTGGCGGCCACACATGATCAAGAACCTGCACATGAACATGGAGACCATCGCTTTCTACGGCATCTTCAGTGGGCTGTTGAGTCTGGTTGCCCAGCCGCTGTGGGGGCGTGTGATTGACCGTGTCGGCAGCCGGCCGGTCATTGCCGTCAACCTGATCGGCGTTTCATTCCTGCCGCTTTTCTGGCTGTTCGCGCGTCCTGATTTTCTATGGATGATCTGGGTGGATGCGCTGTTGACCGGCGTCTTCTGGTCCGGCTTCAACCTGGCCACCTTCAATCTCAACCTGCAGGCTGCGCCGAGAGAGAACCGCACCGCCTATCTTGCGTCCATATCGATCATCGGCGGCCTGGTCGGATTCGTGGCCAACCTTCTTGGCGGTCAGATCGCCGTCTGGTGCCAGGGTTTCCACCGGGAGTTGCTGGGCTTCACCCTGTTGAACTACCATGTGATTTTTACACTCTCGGCGGCAGGGCGACTGATATTGTTGCCGCTGGCCCTGCGCCTGCACGATGAAAAGGGCGGCTCGGTAGGCCTGCTTCTCACGCTGGTGGGCGACAAGGTGAATGCCGCCATCACCGGCAGCCTGCAGCAGGGCGTGGAACTGGTCCGCAAGGTCCGCCGCCCGTGAAGCCGCTGAGCCGCTAACGGGGCTGCCATCACAGGCCAACAGGTATTTAATCTGGAGCTGCTACCGTCCCGCCGTGGCTGTACGGCGCTATTTTATGATTGGTATGGCCTCGAACACCAGTACCTCAAACGGCCGCATTTGAAACTTCACCGGGACGTGCGCATCCACCGGAGCCTGCAACTCCTCCACCTTTCTTTGCTTATAGGGACTTCCGAGGATGTAGGCTGTCGGCGCGCCTTTCGGCAGCTCGAAGAACCTGGCCAGATCGATGGTGAAATGACGTTCCACCTCGTCCGGATTGCGGATGGTCAAAATACCCTTTTCCGGCGACCAGGAGGCCCACCCGTACCGTTCCAGCTTGCGGGGATTGCCGCCGATCCAGTGTGTATCCACAAGCACGGCAGCGTTGGACCGCGACCATGAGGCGCACTGGGCCAGTGTGTTCCAGTTGGTTTCGGTCAGGAGTCCGTGTGAGATATACATCTCCTGGAGCTGGGTGCCGGTTCCGAAATACGAACGCACTTCAGAAGGAAAATCGTTCTCGGGATCCTTGTTCAGCCTGTTCGCGTTTTGCGCGTAGATGATCCCGTGCAGCATGAGTGAACTCAGGGGATACAGCGGCCCGCCGCGGACCACGCGCTCATAGGTGTCGGCGTCTCGGTACGTGATCCACCTCTGACGGGCAGATCCGATGCCCGCGAATTGGTGGTCCCATCCGCCACGCCAGATTGAATCGCAGATCGGAAGCCAGAACGGTGATGGCCATGTTCCTGTCGTAAGGTTGATAAAGAGATCCGGTTTGACTTCCCTGAGATCCTCGATCAACCGGATGGCGGCTTCGAAATCGCTTCCAAACTGGCTGTTGGCTACAACAGAATCAATGTTGCCGGTGCCATCCAGCTTGAACTGGTTGATTCCGTACTTTGTCACCATCTCGGTGCAGGCTTTGTGGAAATTGGCATAGTACTTCGGGCCGGACAGCGCGAATTTAGTGTCGTTGGTTGTCTGTCCGGCGGTTTCATAGCCAGCCGCCATCCCGGTCTTCACGCGCTGTTCACAAGGCGGTCCGTACCCGCCCCACGGCGACAGCCAGACTCCCGGTGCTGCGCCGCATTTTGCCGTCGCTTCCTTGAGGGGGGTGAATCCATTCGGGAATCCTGAATGGAACTTCCATTCGCCGCCCTTGGCCAGATCATCCCATCCGTCGTCGAAAAGGAAGGAATCCATCTTCACGCCCCGTTTTTCGCCAAGTTCCGTTGCGAATGCAGAGATGGAGTCCAGGCAGTCCTTCTCATTGAACCTGGAAAAATAGCCGATATCGTACCATGAATTGTAGTGCAGGAAGGTGCGGTATGGATGCGCGCGCTCCCGCTCCACGTAATACAGGAATCCGCGCCGAATCTGCCCTTCAGGCGTTACCCCCAACACGGATGAGCAGGTGAAAGTCTTGCCGGCCTGCAGCGGCAGCGCACGATCCAGCCAGCAAAGGGCGTGGTGACGGCCGATCCCGTTTCGCAACGCAGGTGGATCCTGCGGCAGCGGGTCGTCCTCGCATTCGGGATTTCCCTCCTGCTTCTCTATCTTTACTGTCCGGGTCTGCCCCAGTAATCCCATGGTTATCTGCGACGCCGACATGGGGTGTTCAAAGGCCGTGAAGCAAGTTCCGGCCGCTACAGGTGATCCAGGCACAATTCCGCACACATCGGAATTGGCTGGAAGCTTGTGGTCAACCATGATGATACTGGCGATATCCATATCCGTGGCCGGTTTGATCGCAATTTCCTGCCGGATATAGTTTCCGCCATCCCGCAGCATGGCCCGCCATTCGACCCGCAGTGACTTGTCCGTCGTTTCCAGCAAGGCCTTGACCTGCTGTCCGTGAATGCGCTCCGCAAGCCGTGACGCGCCCGGGTTTGCAGGAATAGACTCTGTGATAATCGTTCCGACGACTTTCATTCCGGAGGCCTTTATGGTTCTTCCGTTACGAAGCTTCAGAACGAAAGCTTCCTCTGGCGCTGAAAGCGGTAGATTGTTAACCTTATCCAGAAGCGAGGCCGGCCTGAGATGTCCACTGCTGGCGATCCAGCTTTCCGCGATGGCTTCATTGAAGAGCGTTACCTGATTCCCGTCGCAGGCTGTGACCGCCGGGCCGGGATCGATCCCGGGGAAGCGAATGGTATCAGCCTTCATTGAGCCGGTCAGGCTCAGCGCTATGACCATGGCGCCAAAGAACAAGAGAGGGCTTGGATGTCTCATGTAGATTTCTCCATAGGACGCATGTCAGTTCCGAAGGTTTTTTCTCTCTGCAGCTTTCGATCAGAGCGGGGCAAAGATACATCAGGATCTCGTTGGTGAAAAGAATGATCGGCTGCCTGTCCCGGATCTTCGTCTTGACTTCGGCTGCACTGCTCGTCTAGGATGACAGGGAAAGATCGAGAGCTTTTCAAAAGGGCTCAAGTAGGTTTCATATGGAAAAGAAAATTCTCTTCGTGGATGACGAGCGCGATATTCTGAACGCCTTGGTGACTATTTTTAAGAGTTGCGGCTTTGAGGCAAGGAGTACCATGAATGCGCACGAAGCCATGGAGATCGTCAAATTTGAAGGTGTGCGTGTATGTTTTCTGGATCTCCGGATGCCTGACATAGATGGCATGGAGCTGTGCGGACAGATAAAGCACCAGGAGCCAAAGGCAAAAGTATTTGCTTTGAGCGCGTTTATTGACGCGTACACTCCCGACCAGTTCAAGGCGGCCGGGTTTGAAGCGGCTTTCTCAAAGCCGTTCAAAGTCGATGCCCTGATGAATGCTGCCAAAAAGGCCTTTGAAATGCTCGAACTAGGTCTGTAGCCTCTGGCCCCGCATGTCCTGATTCCTGCTTGATGCTTCCGTTCTTACGCCACTCAGCATTTGCATGTGTGGCCTGCATTGGTCCGGTTCGGGCCGCTTCGCCTGCCCACGTGTAATTGGCAGGCTTTCTTTCCGCCGGGTTCATTCTTGATTGAATCCCGATCCCGCCATATTGTCTCGGATCAATGACTATTGAAAGCATCACCAGCAGACGGGCGTTCTGGGCGAACCTGGCGAGGGATTTCAGTTATGAAACCCAGTCTGGCGAAACCATCTGGTCGGCGAGACACATGCCGTGGCTCGCCTCGTTGAAGTATCACTTGGGTGTCTTCCATGCCATCCGAACGGCATCGAGGCTGGCCCTTGCCGGAAACTTCACAAGCGTGTCACAGGCGGAGTGCTGCTATTCGATAGTAAAGGTGGCTGAGCGTTGCGGCTGTGTCTTCCGGGTAAAGGGGCTGGAGAATCTTGACGGAAACCTGCCCGCCGTCTTTGTGTCGAATCACATGGCTTCGCTTGAAACTCTTGTTCTGTCCACTTTTATAGCGCCGTTCAGCGATGTCACTTTCATTCTCAAGCGGAGCCTGATGACATATCCTGTATTTGGCGATGTTATCAAGGGTATCAGGCCGGTAGCCATCAGCAGGTCAAACCCGCGTGATGACCTGAAGGATGTCCTGGTGCAAGGTGTTGCGCGGCTTCGTTCGGGAGTGTCCATGGTGGTCTTTCCTCAGGCCACGCGGAGTCCGGTTTTCGACAGGAAGGCATTCAACTCACTCGGGGTCAAACTTGCCGCAAAGGCCGGGGTGCCTGTCATACCGCTGGCTGTCAAAACTGATTTTATTCCGAGGGGCAGAATTCACAAGGATTTCGGGATCGTTGATGCTACGAAGCCGGCCTTGTTCCAATTCGGTCCGCCTGTCAGAATCGCAGGTAACGGCAGGCAGGAACACGAGCAGATCACGCGGTACATCGTCGATCGCATGCAGGAGTGGGGCGTGCCGGTGATATGATGCGCCAGCGCCCATAAGGAAGAGGGGATTATTGATGTCGAATTCCTGGATAGAGCTGGATCTGGAAGTGCTGCGCGACAACATCAGGCGCGTGCGCGCAAGTCTCTGCCCGCAGTCCGGGATTGTCTTTGTAGTGAAGGCTGATGCCTATGGACACGGCATGCCTCCCGTTGCGCGATGCGCTGCCGGATGCGGAGTGTCCATGTTTGCCGTGGCGCATATTGACGAAGCGATACTCCTCCGGAGCAGCCTGCCGGATGTAAGAATCATTATTCTCGGGGTGCTGGCCGCCGGGGATGTGCCTGCCGCGGTTGAACAGAGGCTTGTTCCTGTCCTCGTGGATGAGGAGCATGCCGCTTCGCTTGCGGCAAGGGCAGTGGAAATCAGGGCGTCGTTGGAATGCCACGTGAAGATCGACACTGGAATGGGAAGACTGGGAATCCCGTGGGAAAGGGCGCCTGAAGCAATTGAACGCATGTCGCGGAACAAGAGCCTGAAGATCACTGGAATATGCAGCCATTTTGCGTCGGCCGATGAACCTGATGCGGCTTTTGCGAGAACCCAGGCGGAAAGATTTCACAGCGTCATGTCTGCATGTGCAAAGAAAGGCATCACCTTCCAGTTCAGGCACATCTCAAACAGTGGAGGCTTCCACTCGACACCCGACTGTGACTACGAGGGTGTGCGATGCGGTATTCAACTTTATGGTTATGGCCGGCGCGGTGCCAAATCCAGAACCGAGACGCGGCCATTCCTTCAGTGGAAGTCGCGGGTTGTGCAGGTTAAGAAGGTTCCGGCCGGTTTTCCAATCGGTTACGGCGGGACATTCAGGACCGCGCGCGAAACTCTGATAGCCACAATTGATACCGGCTACGCGGATGGCTATCCGCGGCTCCTGGGCAACAAGGCGCAGATCCTGGTGGGCGGCAGGCGCGTCCCGGTGGTCGGCCGTGTGTCAATGAACATGATCACGGTCGATCTCGGTCCTGCATCTGATGTGAAGGTGCGGGATGAAGCGGTGCTGCTTGGCAGGCAGGGTGCAGAGGCCATATGGGCCGATGAAATTGCCGGCTGGTGCGGGACCATTCCCTATGAAATCCTGACTGGCATCCGCGCAGGCCGACCGGGCAACTGACAAGAACATATCCGCCCTCTGTCTGACCTCTGACCTTTGTCTTCTGACCTCTGCCCCCTGTCTCACTCGTGGTGCTGGAGTTCGAGAAGGGGAAGGGCGGTTTCCCACTTCTGCAGAAGCTTCAGGTCGCTCGTAAGCTGGGCATGGCGCATGCGGAGCGAGGCGTCGGCCTTCCCTTTGCCGGTCTGCCACTGTTGCTCCACTTCTTCGCGTTGTTTCTGATGCCTCCTCAGGACTATCTTAAGGATCAGATCCTTTACGGCCAGTTCGCGCGAAGAGGTCCGCCCGCGTGTTCTCGTTTCCGCCATCTGCAGTTCAGCGGCCAGCCTGGCCAAGCCGCCATCAGGGTCGTCACGCTCCGCAATCACGGCCATGAGGTTGCGATTCTTTTCCGCCGCCTCGATTGCCGAGAAGATAACATCAGCGCAATGTCTGTCCGAGAACAGCTCCTGCGGCAGGTATTTCCTCACGAGCGCGCCCAGTTCGGGCGCGGCGACGATCTGCTCCGCAAGCTGTATCTCCTCGGCCGGATGGATGATCTTCACCGGTTCTTTGGCGCCATTGCCGGCCGCGACCGGAACGGGCCTTCGCAGCAGATGTTGGAGCTCGTGCTGCAATGCATCAACGGGAATGTTGAGCAGGACTGCCGCCTCCTGTATCAGCTTGGCGCGCTGGATCGCATTGGGTGTCTCAGCGATGGTCTGAAGAAGCGCCCTTGAGGCGCGCATTAGCCCGACTTCAGAGTTCATGTTCTCCCTTGATTGCAATACGCGGACCTGGAACTCGAGAGCTGACAGCGCGTTGTCGAGAAGCCCCTGGAATGCGGCCTGTCCTTTTGTGCGGATGAAAGAGTCCGGATCCTCGCCCTCCGGCAACTTGACGATCCGGACGGCGAGTCCGGCTTGAATGAACACTCTTGCCGCCTTGATCGAGGCGTCCTGGCCTGCCTTGTCGGAATCGAATACCAGGGCCACGGAGTCGGCGTATCGCTTGACCGTTCTGGCGTGCTGTTCAGTGAACGCGGTTCCCTGCGCGGCGACGGCGTTTTTGAAACCGGCCATATGGCAGCGGATGACGTCAATCTGCCCCTCGCATATCATTGCTTCCCGCTTGTCCACGATGTGATGCCTGGCCAGGTGGAGGGCGTAGAGCACCTGACTCTTGTGAAAGAGGGCCGTTTCCGGCGTATTGACATACTTCGCGCCCTCCTGGTCTCCGGTGAGGACCCGGCCGCTGAAGCCAATCACCCGGCTCTGTGAGTCGTGGATCGGGAACATCACCCTGTTTCTGAATCGGTCGTAGAAGCCTCGTTTTGATTCGACTTTTGCTGACTTGGCAACTAGGCCTCCGCTTTCCAGGTCGGCTGTACTGTACTTATGCTTCTGGGCCCAGAGGATTACCGAGTCCCACCTGTCGGGAACAAAGCCGATCTGGAACTCCTTGATATATTCATCCGTGATTTCGCGGTCGCTCAGGTATTTGCGAGCGGGTTTGCCCGCTTCGCTCTTCAGCAGGATTCGCTGGTAGAACTGCGAAACCTCGGCAAGGAGGTCATAGAGACCCGACTTGTCGCTTTCATTATCCCCCGAGCCCGCCTCGTATTCCAGCTTGATACCTGCCTTGCCGGCCAGGATCTTCGCCGCCGTGGCGAAGTCCACGCCTTCATACTGCATCACGAACCCGAAAATGTCGCCGCCGGCGCCGCAGCCGAAGCAGTGAAAGATCTGCCGTTCCTGGTTGACGGAGAAAGAGGGGGTCTTCTCCTTGTGGAACGGGCAGAGTGTTTTGAAGGCGGCGCCGCTGCGTTGAAGTGGAAGGTATGAACCGACCACATCCACGACATTGTTGCGGAGCCTGATCTCTTCAATCGATCGTTTTGCGATGATACCAGCCATATTTCACGTGTGTCAGCTATTGGGATCAAAGACCACAGCCGCCGCGCCAAAAGCGCGATCACCACTTTGTCGAGTCGACTGCAGAACAGCAGAACGGCGGACTGCAGAATCGCGAAGTGCAGACAAATCATCTGGCTTCGACACTCGGTGTTCCTTGGATATCCCGCGGTTTGCTTTTATCCTGGATCAATCTATCGCCACAGCGCTGTTGGTCCCTTGTGGCTGTTTACCCATTTCCGAGCGTCAGCCGCCTCCGCACCGTCTGGCTGCAACTCGAGGTATCGGCCGTAATGCTTTTGCGTCAATTCGACCTTGCCCGGGTCCAGGGAGTATATCTGGCCGAGAAGCAGGTGCGCCTTTGCGTAATCAGGGTCGCACTGGATCAGGGTCTTGAGTGCTGTTGTTGCGTTGATGAGATCGCTCTTCTTCCAGAATGACAGGGCGAGGGCGTAGCGGGCGTCTTTCTTGTCGGGCTTGATGCGCAAGGCCTGGGTGAAGGCGCTGATTGCTGAGTCGTAGTCTTTCAGCGATTGATGGGCGAGCCCGAGGTTGTAGTAGGCAACGTCATAGGAGTCATCATGCCCGATCGCGCGCTTGAAACAGTCAAGGGCCTGGCTGATGTCGCCACGGCGATAGCAGCTGATTCCCTTGCTGGTCTCGTCTGTTGCGGAGCGCCTGTCACGATCTCGCTGTTTGGATTCCCCCAAGATGCGGCGGACAGCATCCGTGCGGACAGGATCGTCCGCAACTCCAAGGTATTGATCGAAATTGCGGTGAGCCTCGTCCTTGCGTTTCAGCCACTTCTCGTTCAGCCATCCGAGGTTGTAGAGAGCCGGCGCGTAAGACGGGTTGATCTTGAGCGCCTGATCGAGATATAACTTTGAGGTGGCCGGATTGTTGAGGCCGAGCTTCGCAACAGCAAGGGCTGTCAGGATGCGCGGATTCTTCTGTGATCGTGCAAGCGCTCTCGACAGAACAGCATCCGCGCGCGACCAGCGCCCTTTCTGCATTTCCACGGCGCCTTCGAATTCGAGCGGTTCGGAGTATGCGGGCAGCAGTTGTGCGGCCTTCTCGAAAGACTGGATCGCGTCCTCGGGTTGATTGTTCTGTGACTGTGACAGCCCGAGCCACATCAAGATGGCGCCATCCTTTGGGTTCTTTTCGGACGCGGCCTTGAGCAGATCCAGGGATTCCTTGACTTTGCCGGCCATGATGACGGCTGTGCAGTCGTCGCGCGAGTTTCTGGCGTCACCTCTCCCGCACCCGACCGTCAGGCATGAGGCCAGTATCACAGAAGAAAAGGCAAGTCTGCGCAAAACCATTAGATTGCTCCACTTGGAAATCCCACACTCACCCTATATCCGCAGGACGCTGTGAGTCAAGATCAGTCGTATCTTGTGGCCGGACAGCGGATGGCTGAATAGACTTGCAAAGCCGACTCGATTTTGTAAAATCCGGACAGATTGGGTGGATTGCACGTCTCTGGAGATTGCCATTGAAGGTGAGCGCAAACAGAGAATGGGGCTGCATATGAACGTAAGAGTTCCTGAGGACGTCAGGGAGGAAGCGATAGAGTGCAAGCGCGGTGATGCTTGTCTCGACACCGGCCACTGCACCTGTGAGGATAGATGCAAAGTCCGGCACGCGGGCGACAGGAACGTGCTGTTCCTCGATGTCGGTCAGAGGCTGAGCGCCTGTCCATACCTTATGTATTGCGGGATAGATCCAATCTGTACCTGCCCGGTCAACTACTATCTCTACACGCATCAATCGGCCAATTGAGCGACATGGAGCCTATCGGCGCTGAGAGGTGCCGTTGTCATTTCTGCCCGGCTTTGTGATGCGATCCGAGTTTCAGTGCTTCGCTTCGCCCTCGGTTCTGCATGGCTCTGCCGCCCGGAAAGAACGAGGACGAACGTTGCCGGAAGAGGCGTATTGATGCGAGACGTTGTGGCAGGCTCAGTATCCAAAACTGTAGTCGTAGCCAAGCAGGAAGAGAGCGCAGCCTGTATTGCTCTCGCCGTTGAGCTTGTCCTTCTGGAGTGCGATCAAACCGTACTCGCCCCTGATATCCAGGTAGATACGGCTGACCTTGTTTAGGGAGTAGGCCACCCCGGCACCGGCGGTGATTCCCCAGTTGAACTTGTTCAAATCATCCATGATATCCGTATTGGCATCAAACGACACCTTGGGTAATTGGGTGCCTTTGAAAATCGTGTCTGTCTGTCCTGGATCCGAGTAGATCTGCCCGTACCCGCTTGTCTTCTGTTTGGCGCTGAGGAGGAAGCCGGCGTACAGTCCGCCCTCTGCAAAGAAATGCCATTTGCCTCCAGATATCCACTGGTACCTGAGCATTACGGGAATCTCGAGATAGGTCAACTCGCACCTATTATCAAAATCGGCGTAGAGATACTGGCCCAAAGGCAGGATTCCATCCGGCACCTGTGTGATAGGCTGAAAGCCATTCCGCGCTCCGCCCTGCCCGCTGTGGTTGGCTTCGATCAGCACAGAGAGACGATCAGCCAGGCAGTATTCAGTCGTTACCCCGAAACTGGGCGCAAGTATGGAACAGTAACCGGTGCTAACTTCGTTTCCGCCACTGCTGAGCTGTGGAACGCTCAGTCCTCCATGTGCCCCGATTCTCCAGTCACCGCCATTTGCCGACAGCGCAGCCCAGAAAATCATTACAGCGGTTGCAGGGCAAAGCATTCTCGTCATGTATGGTCTCCGTATCTTCCCATTAGGACAACCCATCCGCACAGCACCGCAATGCCGATGGTGCTATGCCGTCGCTATATCCTGCTTCATCATTACGTCGTAGAAAATCTTCAGGTCAAAGTACATCTGGCGCGTATCTGCCGTCGCATCCGCAGACGTCAGGAACCGAAATCCATTCTTCTCGTAGAATTGCACCGTCTTTGGATTATTGTAAGCATCCACGGTGACGAATCGACATCCTGTCTTGTTGTTCGTAATGAATGATATCTTCAGCCAATCCAGAATTCGCGTGCCGAGACCTCTACGCTGATAGGTGTCGCAAACACCAAGGCGACCGAGCTTCACTGCCGGATATGTCTTTCTTCGCTTCTTATTTGGTATCGTGCGCGAGAGTTTGTTCCAACCGGCTCGGTCTTCAGGGGAAATTGGATCGCAGGTCAGCTTGTCGTTCGCCAGACTGAAAAAGGCCGCAGAGCGACCACTGTCTTTGACAAGGTATGTCACGGCAAGCAGCTCGGACATGTATTCTTTGCAATCTTGCAAAAGGAATTCGTTCAAGTCCTGATCGCCGCAATCAAATCCGGTCAGGTCCATGTCGGGAGACACGCGAATAAGGCTATCGGGCGACAGCAGCATGGCAGATCGAGATGGGTTTCCCGTTGACTTGGTCATATACCTTCTTCGCCCGAAGATATGCGGCAGTGTGATTGCGTTTCGCGTTCTCCGCCACTTCGCGCAAGAAATGCGTCGCTTCCTTGCCATACAGAACCGGCGTATCTTTGATTGGCTTTGCCATAACTGCTCTCCCGTTTACTGATAGGATATCGCTCCCGTTCCTGAGCAGTCAAGCTCAACATGAATTGTTTCCTCCGTTACAGCTTGCAGGTAGCTGCGGCTGCCTCGGCTGTGGAAAGCGATATGAAGAAATGGATTAAGACGTTACTTGGATTGCTGTGCGTTAAGAGCATCCTGTTCGGCTCCCGGTATTCGCTGTCTTCCCTGATAGGCTCCACCAAAACGGCGTCGGGCGAGAACCGCAATCCATCATCTTCGACGGCGATGTCACACAGTGCCTTGAATATTGACGCCAGTTCAGCGGCGGTTCGTTTCCGTGAAGCGGTCAAGTCCATGTCCTTCGTTGGGCGGTACTGTTCCCCCGTCCAGACCAGAAACATCAACGCTCCTTTCAGTGTGAACTGGCTGGCATATGGCGAGAGGCTCAACCTGTAAAGAAGACGCTCGCAGCCGTAACGGGCTAGAACGGTCTGAAAATCCTCGCCGGTCTTGAGAGCGTGATTCATCAGGCGTTGACGCACGGACGCTGTCAGATTTCCCGGTTTGGATGCTGTCATTCAACGGACTCCAGATAAGGTCGCATAACATTGGCGATGCGGCAAACCTTGGCATACTTCCAGATTTCGTCCTGAGTGCATTTCCGGCGTCGAATGGACTCCCGCAGGGCTTCCAGTGCGACATCCATGCCGACCTTGTTCCGATACTTGAAGCAGTCGGCCACGGTCTTGGCGGGGTTTGTCACCCGAACCCGCACGCCATCGGTTGTCAGACTCTCAGTTCCTGCGGTAAAGGAAGCAGGGGAAAACCACATCACCCTGAGCGGCAGGTCTCTTCCCTTCGGGCGAGCGGTTCCCCGCTTGAAGGCAATCCACACATCGGGCGGGTTCTGCGTACCGATACCGTGAAACCGCAGCGCAGAGAGCAGGCAGATGACGCCGTGAGGAAACCGCCTTGCAATGGCTGCCAGCGTGATGTTCTCCGAGACATCGGTGTCGGCAAGCCTGTAAAGCCCTCGTCCGTTCTGAACAAGCTGTCCTTTCCGGCACAGTCTGCGGATGTGTTCGGGGTGGATTCCGCTGGCAAGCAGGTCTTTCACCCGAAGGATGCCGAGGCTCTTCGCCATGCTAAGCACCTTCTTTTCCTGCGTAGTCGGCTTCTTCATGTGTAATAAGCTATACAGATGCTGCTATCTGTCAATCCTTTTACACACCGCCGCTTCTTCTGGATTTTTCTCCGTTCTGTGCAATGTATGTACAGGAGGATTTTGTCTTGAAGTGGAACTCGGTTTCCTAAGAGTATTATGTTCCCAGGTGAAAAGGTGGTTGCCCCACTTAATGGTGTTGATCCAACCCGGCTCTTCGCCAATGAATCCGCCACGTTCTGAAGTGGTGGCGCGGAGGAGCTCGAACTCCCGAACATCCTCCAGCAGTTCAGATTGGCTCTTTGCCACGGAGTGCTCCTTTCAGGAATAGGATTTGCTTCTTGGCCCGCGAGAGGAGCCGCCTGTATCTGACTCTGTATTCCTTGGCATCACGGTATTTCTTCAGTTCCGCGTTCGACACCTTGCCACGATAGACTGAATGAACCTTTCCAGCCTCGCGATAGATCAGGTAGTAGTAGACGTGGCCGTTGATCCTACGCCGCGCCAAACTGCCTTTGGGAAGTGACGCCAGCTCTCGCTCATACCCGGCTTTCATCCGCAGGGAGTTCGCCAGTTCTTCTCTTAGAACGCCTTTAATCGACATGATTCCCTCGTGATGTCATTACCATACACGTACAGGAGAACTATATCTTGTATGGTAAGAATGTAAACAGGAAACCGGCGGGGCATTACGGCGGGGGTGGCCGACAAATTTCAGGGGAACTAGAAAATAGAGTGTTTTTTTGGTTGTAAGTATATACATACATATATACTATATTGCCATGAATACAAACACACCGTCGAAACTACTCGAACAAATCGCAA
>Ga0247841_10004891_pt1 | contig 22359 bp, 17 predicted proteins | sample LaCruzMarch2015__2_FD_192410 | JGI IMG/M metagenome (GOLD analysis project Ga0247841, IMG submission 192410) | Freshwater microbial communities from meromictic Lake La Cruz, Castile-La Mancha, Spain - LaCruzMarch2015_18m | ecosystem: Environmental > Aquatic > Freshwater > Lake | place: Spain... | reverse complement strand
TTATGCAGGCGGCAGGTGGGGATTGTGATTCATGGCGCGAGGCGCATGCGGCGTACCGTCAGCACTTGTACATTCAGGGCCGGCAGAAGGGATTGAATCCGGAAGGCCGACCGATCCGTCGTGGTTTCACTCCGGAGGAGGTCGAGAAAGTCATGGAAGCGGGAGGGAAGCTTCCGATGCACGAACTCCTGCGCTGCCGCGTGCGTTACTTCTCGGATGGTCTGGCCCTTGGCGGGAGAGAGTTTGTCGAGAGTGTCTTTGAGCGCTACCGCGGCCAGTTCGGTCCGAACCGTAAGACCGGCGCGAGGGAGATGCGCTTCGGGGAATGGCCGGCGCTCTGTACGCTCCGCGACCTGCGACTGCAACCGATTCTGCGATCCTGAGCCCTTCGTCATTCCCGACTAGTCTGATCTCAGACCGAAGTGTATCCAGATTCTGTATCCGCCACCGTTCTACCGCCTTCAGCCCCGACCAAACCACATTCATCGTCTCTCGGAAGGGGACTTCACTCGATTCTTATCACAGCTCGACGCAAAGAACCACGCATCAGTCATGGTTACGACACAGTTCGTCTGTCCCTAATGTTTCCCGCATCAGTCATGGTTACGACACAGTTCGTCTGTCCCTAATGTTTCCCTCATGTTCACCGCGCTCCTTGTTGGATTGACATATGGGGCGCAAGGCTGACTTTGATCCAACCGGTCCGGGTAAAGAGAAGGACCGTGCTGACTTGCGAAACCGACAGGCCAAGCAGGCGGGCAGCGGCACGGGCGTAATCGGCCATCTGGCTGGCATAACCATCGGCCGCTTCGAGCAAGGCGCCCTCTGATTCAACTCGATTACTCTTAAAATCGAACACTGTGGCCCGAATCGGCCTGCCATCGGCATCTCGCTCCACCACCAGCCGGTCGAATCGGCCGCTCATTAGATACTTTCTGCCTTTTGACTCCAGCACCAGATCGAAAGGCGCTTCGCGCCAGACCTCGGCCCCAGCCGTACCGACCGGTCTCGCCAGCTTCCGCCGCACCTCGTCGTTTATCAGGCAGACGCGGAACTGCCGCTCCACATCGGCTAGAAAGAGTTCTGGTTCCGACGACTCCTCCCTCCATTCTGCAACAACTCGCCCGATATCCGCATCCTCAATCCACTCGATTTTCTGGAAGAGGCGGTGGATGGCAGAACCGAAAGACAACACGTCGCCCGACTCCGCATTGAACAGCCATTGCGCCGGGAAGGCGCGTCCCTCGGCATGCTCCTTGGATGGCTCGCGCCGTGCAACTTCCTCCGCGTAAGTCATGTGTATCGCTCCGGATTGGACAATCCCGGTGGTCCGGGTATCCTTTCCAGGCTTCACGAACCACTCGCAGTCGCCAATCGAAAACAGTTGATTGAGGCCGCCTGTGCCCGCGCTTGAAGCGCCATCCGCCTTAAGCCGTTCACGCAACAGGTCAGCCTCGCGGGTTACTTTGGATGCGTCTGACTTCGCGGGGATAATCATATAGAGCGCCTGCTGGGCTCGCGTGAGAGCCACGTAAAGAACACACAATTGAGCGAAGTTGGCGTCCGCACGCGCGGCATCAAGGGCATGGAGCGGCCCACCGGCGGCACCGTCCAACGCCTCATTGCATGGCGGATCAAGCACCCAATCGTAACCGGCAAGAAGGTCCGGATCGCCAGGTTTCCCGAAGCTCATCGCTTTGGCCGCAAAGGGTACGACAACCAGATCAAAACCGAGTCCCTTTGCCTGGTGAATCGTCATCACACGTACTGTGCCCGCGGCGGCGCTGGCTTTGACCTGGTACGCGTTGATGTGATCCGCGAAAGCATCGAGATCACGCACGCCGGAGGAATCGAACTGCTCCGCCGCAGCCAGCAGTTCGCGCAGGCGCTGGCTCCCGAAGTCGTCGAGCGGCCCCAACCTGTCACCCCACTCGCGCAGAGTGCCTGAGAACCCGCGCTCGTGTATGGCCATCAGCAAGTCGACAGGCAGGACATCAAGGTCCTTCATCTCCTGCCGTTTGGACAGTGGGCTCATCTGGAGGTGCCGCAGGGCCACATTATCGCCCGGATGCGCGGCATAGCGCACCAGCGCCAGCAGGAGCGTAACAACGGGATTATCCACGATTCCGCCAGTGCCCTCATGCACTACCGGTACACCTGGCAATTTGCGGCGCAGTACATCAACGCAGGCGCGCCCGGCCTTGTTACTGCGAACGAGAACGGCCGTGGTGAGACCGCGCCGGGAGGGCTGGACCTGTTCCAACACCTTCGCTACAGCCTCAAACTCAGCTGGATCGTCGGCACCATCCTCGTCCGCATCGCCGCTTGACTCCGATTTCCACGCTTTCGGCTTCGGAACGTATTCGAGGAGCGCGGCGAAACCAGAACCTTCATTCCTGCGGGCGCTCTCATGCTTCTTCCATGCTCCGGTGAAAGCCGCAATCGCACCGGGTCGCGGCCCCTCGTCCCGGCCCGCCGCCGGTTCCCAGTTGACCAGATCATCAAAGACCGTATTCACTGTTTCGATAATTGCGGGCAGTGAGCGATGACATTTCGCGATCGACTCGGACACAATAGCGCGCGGTCCAGGATTACTATAGTCTTCCAGCAGCTTGCCAAACAGCCGGTGATTGCCACCACGCCAGCCATAGACTGACTGCTTGACGTCTCCCACGTAGAAGAAGGATCGGTCGTCAGCCTGAACAACTTCGTCAATCAAGTTCGACAGCGCGGACCACTGGGTATCGCTGGTGTCCTGAAACTCGTCCAGCAACCAGTGGTCAAGCTTACCGTCCAAACGGTAGTCAATGTACAAACGGTTGGGTGTACGCGCTTCGCGGCTCGGCGTGACACCGTCGGAGCCGAGAAGACGCGAAAGGTCGTCAAAGGTGAAGCGGCCGTCAACAGCCAGCGTATTGGCATAAAGTTTGTCGTAACGGTCCAGAACGGCCCGCAGCCCCCGGGTCCTCGCTGAAGCCCGCGCCACCTCCACACCGATGAGGTTGCCGAGCGCCCGGCGCAACGGCAGCCAGAGTTCGGCGGGGATTGTGTAGTTCTTGCCGGAGTACATGATCACCGGATTGTTCTCCGCGGCACATGCCAGCAATCGCTGGAAGACGCTCCCCATCCGTTCGGGCCACGGCTTGTCGGCGGCGTGTTCAATGGCGGCCTCCGCGATCACGCCACAGGCATCGGCAAGCTTCCCCGGATTCTTCCCGGCCCCGAAGACACTCGCCAGACGTTTGGCCAGACCATCGGGTATGATGGCGGCTTCCTCGTGGCCTGTATCCTCCCACCAGCGTTCGGAGGACTGCCAGATGCGGGCAGGATCACCCCAGTACCATGTGTAATTGTTGTGCTGCCGGTAGAATGCCCAGTGATCGGAAATGAACTTGTCCAGGACGGCGACCAGCGTCTTCGTCTCCTTGCCGAAGCATGCCTGACGAAAGTCCCTCAGGAACGCTTCGTTATCACTGTCACCCGCCCCGCCCCGAAAGCGCGTGGGATCGAAGAGAGTAGTCAAAATGGCTTGCCGCATTGCCAGCGCTTCGCCGCCCTCTCCGTCCACTGGCCGGGTCTCGGGCGGAATGCCAAGTTCCATCGGGAAAGCACGCACGATTCCGAGTATGAAGCTGTCCAACGTTCCGATGCGAAGACGGTGTTCCTGATTCAATAACTTCCTGAGAAGACATACGTACACCCCGGGCTGATCTTCCGGTACACCAAGTCCCTCCGCAGCGATTGTCGCGGCGGTGATCGCGCGCTCGCTCGCATCTGTCGCAGCGGCGCAAAGCCGCTCCACGATTTTGTCGAAAATCTCACCCGCGGCTTTCCTGGAAAAGGTGAGAGCACAGATACTGTCTGGAGAAATGCCGGAAGCCATGAGAGCAAGATAACGATGGGCCAGCCGGAAGGTCTTGCCCGTGCCGGCTGAAGCGGAAATGGCGCGGTTCCTGAAGGGGATCATGCTCTAGCCCTCCATGGGTTTGAAGGGCGGCAGACACTCTTCACCGGGTCGCCCAGCAGCACCCCGGCAAGTTCGTCGTTGTAACCCGCCTTGATGTTGCCTGGCGGCCAGAAAATGCCGGCCTTGATCCGCTGGACCACGGCTTCCGCGCATTGGATGGCCGATGCGTGAAGCGCATCGCTGTAGGATTCCCAGAGCCTGAATCCGGTATCTCCAGCCGATTGCGGTAAACAGATGTATCCCAAATGGACATCGGGGCCAAACTCAGCCCGAACCAACTCACGATAGAGCGGCAATTGAAGATCGGCCCAGCGCATATCCTTTTTGCCTGTCGTCAACCACGCCGGAACAGCCGCGCCGGCCAGATCGTCCCCTTCGCGGGGTGAACCGATGTGTGCTTTGTCGGGGTCGGCGGCCCTATCTGTGGTCTTGTAGTCGAGAACGCACACCGCGCCGGTTCGCAAATTTCTGTCGATGCGATCAATGCGGCCACTGATCGTCATCCCCCCTATTTCACAAACCCTCTTCTCTTCAGTTGTTCTGAAGATCTCCCATCCGGCCGCATGCCATGCGGTTTGTTTGTGCGCGAAGGCCCTCAACCTCTGCACGGCGCTGTCCATGGCCAGTTGCACGCCAAGCCACGGCCGCGCACCGTAGCGCGCACGAACCAACTCAATGAGGCGTCTCTCCAGCCAGAGTGCCATTTCGTCGCTATCGCCGCAGGCCCAGAGCCGTTTCTCTTGACCCAAGCCTTCAAGTGCCGCGTGGACAAGGGTCCCAAAGGCCGAGGCGTCGGGCTCACGGGCCAGATCATCCAGCGGCTTCATTCCGAGAACGTGCCGGAGGTAGAAACGCAATGGACAGGCAAGGTAGTCTCGGAATACGGTCGGCCCCAATTTCTGCAAACACCTGCTGTCAATGCAGGCGGATGACACAAAAGCCGGATCGAGTTGAAAACTAACCGCAAATGCTTCAGCAGCGTGGGATGGCGGAGGATTCTTGAAAAGCAGTTGAGCCCTCGCGACAAGCTTTGTGTCAGGGCAGCGAAAGAGCAGGCGCGATGGACGCAACGGATCACCGGTGTTTGAGCTCTTGCCAACCAGCATGATCACCCGCCCTTCTTTGCGGCGCTGTTCGATCATGGCGGTAAGAAGATAGGCGTCGCGCGCCACTCGAAGCCGGTCATCGCGAAGGTCAAGTTGATGCCGCAACGTGTCGGGAAGAAAGACATCACCAACGTGTCCATCTGGTACAAAACCCTCGTTCAAACCGGCCACGAACAACAGCGGCGCCGGATTCCACGCCAATTCCAGCCAGCCTTCAAGGTCGATGCGTTCATCTCTACGCTCAACCTTGATGGTCGCATCTTTCAGCCGCGCCAACAACAGCTCTGCCGCATCGGTGATGGCTTGACCAGAGGCGGCGGCACCTTCAAGTTCACGTAATCCAGTGTCGAACGCAGCGACGGTCTGCTGGAATGACGCATCGGTCGGGTTCTCGGGTTTCAGGAGGCGGTTCTTATAGACCTGCTGCAACACAACGCGCAAGCCGCCCGCGAGATCGGCTGTGTCCAGTGTCTTGTGCCATTCCACAACACGCGCAAGCGTCTCACGCAGCGGTGCCGCGGTGTCGCGCATGTCGTCCAGTGTGACAGGCAGATGCTCGGACTGAAACTCGTCCAAAGCAAGCAGTAGGTCACCTCCATGACCGAACGACGCCAGAATATCCGGAAGGCGCAGAAGAGCCGAAGCCTCTGCGTAGCCTGGTCTATCGCGCAAATCCAACAGTGCTCGTACGAGCCTGAAGAGCGCGGTATCAGCGAACTGGCGGTTTTGAGGATCGAACGCCGGCAGGCCTATCGCAGCAAGTTCGCGTTGCAGCGGCGCGATGGTTTCGCGATCGGGCACGCCGACGGCGACCTGCGGCCGCATAGCGGGATCGACCGGATTCACGCCCCCACCGGACTTGATGGCCTTGCTGATCCGGACGGCCTGTGTGTCGGGCGATGCTTCGAGCCAAATGTCATCGTCGCGCAATGCAATGTCGCGCGTCTGCCAGATGTCAGGCAATGGACGTCCCCAGGAATCGAAGGCAGAAGCATCGTCTTCCGGCGCGCCAACGAGGACCTCTACCGCGCCACCTGCAGCGGCCCACCGGTCAAGCAGAGTCATGAACAGCTTCGGGGGATCCGGCACTGCAGCCACTACGATACGACGGTATTCAGGGGGGAGTCTACCCATGCGCGCGTGGTCAAGTTTACGGCTCATGGCATCACGAAGGCGCCAGTCCTCAAGTTGCCTGGCATAGCGATGCTCCAGATCAGCCATTGCCGACCACCGCTCAGCCTCCTCCATGGCAGCATGGCAATTCATCACATCAGCAATGGAAAAACCGCCATCGGCCAGTTCTTTGCGCAAATCCTGAAGCCGCCGGGCAACTTGAAGCGCCCATGCAGTACTGAAGTTCCCACCTTCGCGCGCACCAAGAAACGCAATCAGTTCGCCCGGCTTGACGGCCTTCAATACCACGGACCAGGCCAACAGGCTTTGGAGACTCGTTGCCACGCCGGTGACAGGCGGAGGTTCAATCAGAACCGCCGGGGTCACTATTTCCGGGCCAAGCAGGGCGGAGCCGCATGCGTCAGCAGCCAATGGCAGCGTTGCGTGCAAGCGCCAGCTCGACTGGCGCGTGGGCACGACCACCACTGTGCCGCGGAGGTCAAGCATGCCCGCTCCTGCCCCGGCCAGAAGATACTCCGGCACGGTTTCGCAAAGGGGCCTAGCCCATCCGAGGAATGTTCTCTTTATCGCCATGTATCAGTGCAGTGGAAACGAGCCAGGATCGACGGAAGATTCAATCTTACTCCTTCAGATACCTCTTCCGCTTTGGTTCTGGAAACCTTTCTACCGCGTATCTGAGCATCGTGCGAGGCATCTCCGTGCAGTGTTGTCGCAGAAACTTCTCTTCGGCCCTGAGATCCCGCTTCCCAACCTCACGCAGCATCCATCCTACCGCCTTGTGCACAAGGTCCTCTTCATCCGAAAGAAGCAGGCGCGCAAGTCTCAAGGTTTCCGAGTACCTCTTCTGCCGGATGAAATAGAAAGTGGACATTATGGCTATGCGTCTCTCCCAGATATCGGCCGACTCAGCAAGCCGGGACAACGGTTCCTTATCACGGCCAAACAGGAATGCTCCCACGATATGTTCGGCGGACACGTCCACAAGATCCCAGTTGTTTATGAACTGTGTGCTCTGGAAATAGAGGCGGTAGATCCTCTTCTGTTCAATTGCATTGCCTTGCTGGTAACGCCTGACAAGGATAAGCAGGGCAAGCATCCGCTCCTCGTGCACAGGCGACTGGAGAAGCGTCTCAATATCTCGCCATTTCACGCCGGCGTACTCCAGCGCGAGCTTTCTCAACTGCGGCACCCGTATTCCAAGGAACTGGTCGCCCTCCCCATATTCGCCGGGCCCGGTTTTGAAGTATCGCTGGAGAACCTTTGCGTGGCGTTTCCGGGCAAGCTTCCGCATCAATCGCCGAATACGCTGAATAGTAGTCATCACCAGCTCCAAATCCATCCCGTCCGTTACCTGGATTCCGCGTCTCCGGCCTCAGTCGAACTCCCCTGATTCACAGGTGCGACTCCTGTCGGTGGATGCCGCATACGCTCTCTCCGTTCCTGGAGCGCCTTATTCCCGGATTCCTGCTTCCTCGACCACTCAGCCATGGTCATGCCGTTCAATTCCGCAAATCGTTCCGGTTGGGCACTTGGTGCAGCGACTGGAAGATCGCTCTCCCAATCACCCGACTTAGCTTTTCCCGCAGGCTTGCGGCTGCCTGATGCGGCCATAATGAGTATCACCACAAACAGGCAAACCACACCCACCACGATCCAGATGAGTGTCGTCTTGCTTTTGCCTTCCGGCTCAACCAGCCGCCGCGGACCAGTCTGGACCGTAGCTGCAGGCTGGCCAGGTCGCGCTGCTGCGACCGGACGCGGAGCCACTGTGGGAGGTGGACGAGACAAGTTCGACACCGGCCGTGGTAAGGCCGATCCCACGCTCGACCTGGGGCGGTTGGGACCAGGAGTTGCCACGGGACTTTCCTTCTTAAGAACGATCTTCAACGGTGACAACCTCCATTCTATCTGCCTGTCAAGCCGTACCTTCGGCTCGTAACTATCTCTCACTCATAACATACGATGATCACCCAGCTGCGGGTATGCGCTTATTTCCGCCGGATAATATCCATTGCACAGCGCAAATCAAGTGCAACGCAAGAGAAAAGGTATCCATTCAGTCACTTGTCTTCATGATAGAGGCCGGGCGTACCATCTTGCTGTCACTGAAACGATGACGAATTGAGTCCATTGCCCGGCTAAGAGCCTCCTTGCGGTTCTGGTTTTCCGGTTTCTGCTCAAAGAGCGACAACTGGGATGAGGCGGCACCGATTGCGGTCAGCCTGCCCACCCCGAATCCGACAAGCCTGACAGGCTTAATGAGATCCTGTTCGCGAAAAAGAGTCAGCGCCATTTCTCTAAGGCTGAAATCATCGCAACACGGACTGGGAAACGGCCTTTGCCTGGTAATAGTCTTGAATCCGCGCCATCTGAGTTTGAGTCTGGCCAGCAGCGCCTGCTTGCCGTCCGTACGCAAACGCGATGCCACGTCATCGACGAGTTCACGCAAAACGTTTTCAATCGTTTCAGGGCTGTCAACGTCCTCCGCGAAAGTGTGCTCCCTCGAAATGCTCTTTTCATCTCGGTCCAGTTCGATCGCCCGTGAGTCCTCACCATTCGCGAGCGACACAAGATCGTCTACGACCGCCGCGCCGAACAAGTCAGACAGGCGTGTCCTCGAGGCTACCTGCAGGTCGCCAATGGTCCTGATTCCAGCCGTAGCCAGAACCCGCTCAGTAACTTCACCCACACCCCAGATCCGGCCCACCGGCATGGGCGCAAGAAACTTCTTTACCTTCTCAGCACCTTCAGGCACGACGGTCAATCCATCCGGCTTCTCAAGATCGCTGGCGATCTTCGCAAGAAACTTGTTCGACGCGACACCGACCGAGGCAGTCAAACCCGTTTCGCGCTTTATGGCTGTCTTGATCTTCCTGGCTATCTCTGCTCCGCTGCCAAAGAGCTTCTTCGCGCCTGTCACATCGAGGAACGCTTCATCTATCGAAACCGGCTCAATAAGCGGAGTGAAGCGTTCAAGAATCTTCATGATCACGTCGGAGACCTCCTGATATCGGCCCCCGTTTGGAGTAATAAACACGGCACCGGGACAAAGCCTGCCCGCCTCGCGTGAAGGCATGGCGGAATGAATGCCGAATTTGCGCGCCTCGTAGGAGGCTGCCGCGACGACCCCGCGCTGGTCCGGCGGGGAACCCACGACCACAGGCCGTCCGCGCAACTCAGGGTGATCGTGCTGCTCGACCGACGTAAAGAATGCGTCCATGTCGACATGCAGGAACGTTTGCGTCATTGGAACCCTCCGGCAAAACCTTCAGTACGTCTCACTAAATAGCCGCCCTCGGAATGCAGGACGAGTCCAAGATTGTCGATCCAGCTTGAAGCATCCTTTCTCATTCCCATAGCTGATTCTCCCGGCGATACGGGTGCCTGGGCCACCGCCGTCTTTTGATTTACGATTTGGTTGTCACCCGGATAACACGAATTGGCACAACAACCTCCTGCCAACGCGCATTATCCGTCTTAAGGATCAAACACTTTCCGTTCATTGATTCATCCGGCAACAGATTCCTGACCTCTATCTTGTATCCACCGTCCGTCATTTGAGAACAGACTATCTCCATACCCTCGACCGGTTTGACAATATCGAGGATCCTGAACGGGACCTGATCGAGGGATCGCACAACCATGAAACGTGACACTCGCTTCGAAATGCCACGCTCCAGAGGCAGAACGATTTCATCTGGCACAGCAGCAATTCCTCTGGAGACCTTCACAACCACAGGGATTTCGAGCACATTGAATTCGGCATGGTCGGTCATGACCCGCACAACACCGCGCGTCAATCCGGTCGGCAGTGGCGGGACGGTCCGGATGCGCAAGCGATGCACAGTGCCGGTGCAACCATCATAGGTTGCCGCCACATGCGGCAGGGTCGAAGTGACATTTGTGACGTGCAAAATGATGTTTGGCTGGCAGGTAATTGCTATATCCTGCTGCGCCACAGAATACTCACCGGCCGGGGTCAGCATCGCGCCGGACGGCTCGACATCAACCTTCGATATGACCACTCCATCGAAACCTACGGCAAACATCGGGTTCCGCGGGTCGTTGGTCCGGACATAGAACCGCTTCGTCTGTTTACCGGTTCGCCCGCGAAGCGACATCCGAATGGTCAGCATAGTTTCAGAGCCCGGCAGCACTGTGTAGTGGTCGAGTTCTGCCGATGCCCCGCAACATACAATCACCTGCTGGATCTCCAAAGGACCGTTGCCCGTGTTTTTGATGACAAATGCATGCCTGAGAGTAGTCTCGTTTTCGATACTCCCGAAATCGTACACAGGGGCTTCACACGTAATCACAGGTGCCCGTTCCGGTCTGGCTGCAGTGCCGGCCGAGGCCGGATCACCAGCGAGAAGAATCGACTTGAGAGAAACCATGATTAGAGCCATGATCAGGATAGAAACACCTGGAGAACAACATGACAAGATGCCCGAACACCGATTCAAACATGACCCATTGCAATTGTTCATACGATCCCTGCCCCAGGAAGGGCAACTGTTGCGAGTGCCTGCGGTTTCACCTCGGCATGAACGAGCTGCCTGCCTGCGCCTTCCCAGACGATGTAGAGAAGACGTACGACCGCTCTTTCGACCGTTTTGTGCAGCTTCACTCCGGGTAGCGCACCGCTCACTAAGACAGAGTGGCGCGGCGACATTGATCGCAGCGCACCCATGTCCCTTCACTTGATTCCGACGAGGGTTTTGAAGGCACGGCTGTCGCGGATCGGAGCAAACCGGAGTTCCCGGCGTGCGCTGGAACATGCCGCATCGCCACCTTGTTCAATCGCCATCTGAAGTGCCTTCATTGCTGATTTGGAATCGCCTGAAGCCGACCTGATTGCGGCGAGTTCAAACCACGCCGCGCTGCTCAGGGGCGAGTTCGTGAGATATCGCTCGAGGAGATCCGCACCCTTCAGCTGTTCGCCAAGGGCTTCATACATCCTGGCCGCTTCGAGATGCGGTTCCGCCGGTCCCGTAAGCGATGCATGCGAGTCAAACTCCCGCAGGGCAACCCGTTCAGACACCTGCCATCCGGCGGCTTCGCACAATCGTGCCACGGACAGGCTGTTTTCCCAGGTCATCGCTAATCTTTCCCGAAGCATCGATTCGACGAGGCCTTCAAGTTTCTTCTCCTCACCGCGTTCCTTATATATGATAAAGAGTTCGACCGCAGTCGCGCTGTCCAGGGTTCCCTGCCTGAGCGCAATCTCGAGGCCGGCCCGCCGTGAGGCTGTTCGCTTTAGACCGGCCAGCCTGCTGGATAATCGTGCCGCACCTGCCTGGTCATCGCAATTCTCTCTCAGTTCGTTGATCAACTTCTCCGCCTCATCAAGGCGATCCGCGTCGAAACAAACTGAGATCCTGTCCCTCAGGTAGGCAGCCGCGTTACTGCTTGCTACAGCTGCCAGGCCAGCCCCGATTCCCACCAGTTCATTCGAAGTGGCCATAGCCTCAAGTTCCAGCGGGGCAAGGAGTTGCGGCAAGGCTTCAGAATGCCCAGCCCGTTCCCTTATCATAACGGCCATCAGCGCGAGCGCACCGGTGATGGCGGCAAGCGCCAGCGCGATGAGAATTGGCACCATCAACCGCGATTTCGTACTTGCAGCAGGCCCTGGTGAAGGAATGCTTTCGCCAGTTCCGGAGTCTGGAGCCGCCTCAGATCTGGCCGACTGTTCAGTAGAAAACAGACCGGGAACAGTCGATGCTGCAACCCAGCCGCTCCCGGACGCCGTGCACCAAACCAGGTCGTTTGGTTTGATCTTCCCTTTCTTGGCCATCTCGAAGAGCACAAGTTCGTCAGCCACCCCGCGCTTGACACTGTCGCCACGAATGGAATACCAGTACTGCACGATTCACCCGCATCAATGAAAGTTCAGTTTGACAAATTGAAACGATGCCCCAAGAATATCGACATATTCAAGAGAATTCAACAAGGCAACTGTAATGATAACCGGTTCCGATAAATCTGACGAGCTTATTGCCGCCTTCCAGCAGGAAATCAGCAAGCAGGAAGACCTGCTCTACGGCGTTGCCCTGTTCTTTGAAGCCTTAACGCATCTCCATGCCGGCAATAAGGACACTCTGGAATCATACCGGAAGCAGTTTAGCAACATCATACAGCTGGGTAACGAATCCATACGTCGCGCATCGGCAATGGTTCAGATAGCGAAGGAGAATCCAGACAAGGCCGCGCTTTTCGAGCATTTCACATTTGTGCCGTGTCTTGGGCATGCCAAGCCAGAGGAACTCGTGCGGCGAGCCGCGATTCTGGTCCAGACCTACGAAGAAATCTTTCCCGGCAGACCGCGCGGACGACCTTTTCTACCGGCGGAGATTCTTCGATTGATGGAGGCGGCCGCCGTCAGGCTGGTTTAGCCGTAGCAGGTGGAGTGGGTTTTTCTGCCGGATCGTTGTTCTTCACGTCTGCAACCTTCGAATCCCGCGCCAGGAGCGATATTGTCGGCGTCTCTATCGTTCGGTCTGGAAACGCCAAACACCGGTTCGTGGAAAACCGGCCTTCCGACCAGCTCATCATGGTAAAGAAAGCCTGTTCACCGGTCAGAGTCCCCACGGAAGCGTGAGTAACCTCACCATTACTTACATATACGCGCCCCTCGCCGACATCACTCGTAACCACTATCTCCATACTCTTGCGGCCGGCGTTTGCTATTTGCACAATCTCCGCGAAACTCATCTCGCTCAACACACCCTTGATTCCAGATTTCGAATCATGGTCATCAGCAAGGCCGACTAACTGCCGGATCTTAAGGACAAGAACCTCAAGGTCAATCGGCTTCGTCATGAACTCAGCAGCGCCTGCGCGCAGGCTTTCAGCAACTATTTCCTTTTCGCTACGCCTCGAAATTATAATAAGCGGCACCACAGCCGTCTTTGGATTGCTCTTGATTTTCTCGCAAAACTGTATTCCGTCGTGTCTGGGAAGGTCTCTCTCGCAGATTATCAGGTCTGGCAACGACGGCCCGAGCAGGAGATTCTCCGCCGCATCGGCCGTTGGGGCAACCTGGACAACGTAACCGCATTTGGTCAATGGCTCGGTCAATACGGAGGTTGATCCCTCCGCAGGATCGACTATCAAAACCTTGCCTGCGGTATGCTCAACCTTGTCCAGAAAATGCTCATCCATCAGAACATGCAGGAATGCTTCCAACATACCCTTCCTGACAGGCGATGACGACCACTCCCGCCGCATGAGCCTTCTCATGTTGTCCATGTCCCTTGCGATGTCCGGATCGGACTTCGACACTTGCTGATAGCACTTAACAAGGCTCACAATCCTGGTCTCAATACGGTCATTGCCTTCGGACCTTATGGCGCAGGTTGATATTTCCTCAAGTTTGAACGGACTCACCAGTTGTTGAATCAAGTCCTTCCTGTCATCCAGGCCTGATAGCCAGGCACCAAGCACGACAGCATCAGCCTGCACGATCGGAAGGTTCAATCTTGAGCTCAGGAGCTCGCAGTAACGTACCCTGGTGCATATTTCCCTGAGGCGATCCTGGCCCTTTGTTTCCAGGTAGGCGCGAACTGCAACAGCCGCGGCAGTCCTCAACACCCGCCTCATTTCTGAATAGGCGAATTCAGGATCGGGATCTCCGGCAGATTGAACAGCGCCCGGATTCGAATGCTCATCAGCACCTTTGGAAGATGCGGCGCGGGCCGGCGGCTTAGGTCGCAGCTGACCATCCCTGAGCGGCATCTGTGGACTCGGCGGGGACGGTGCTTTCCCGGAGTCAGGCACAAGCACTCTCTTCTTTTCGCCCGATACAGACCCTGTACGGCGGCCACCAGGGCCTGCCTTTCCCATCCCGTCTGTCAGGGCGTCGGCACTGTAATGTATAGCAATGGCCTCGTCTATTTCAGCCTGCGATGCCACGCTGAATACCAGGGTGTATGGCTGCATGAAGAACAGGATGATCTTCTCCAGGCCCCGTATTTTGCCCGGATCACTGATTGCCACCGTCAAAAGGCTCTCCGCAGGATCATATGCATACGGGAAGATGTGCCATAAAAGCGCACATTCAACCGATAGAAGTCCGCGCACGTCTTCAAGGGGCCGATTAGCTATCAGGGGCACGTAAGGCAGCTTACACAAGCTGGATAGGCATTGACCAAGTTGAGCGTAATCAACATAACCCAGCGTAATCAAGGCCTTGTCGAGGGTCATCTTCCTGCCACTGACACACTGCTTGGCCTCTTTTAACTGCTCGGCCTTTATGATGCCGTTGGCAATCAGGTATTCCGACAACCGCTCCACACTCGGCATTAACATCACCATTGGTTAGAGTAAGGTCACAATCCGCCCCGTTAGACACGCACCATCGTACCGCCGCACAAAACCCTGAATTGTTTTGATTGTAGAAGTAAGCGCTTGCTTGTCAAGCCGGTTGCGGACAATCAGTTCCGCAAGGGTGCGATTTTGGCTGGTAGAACAGAGAAAGGAGAAACTCACCACGAAGTTCACGAAAAGCACGAAGGGTATGAGAAGTCGCCACGAACGTGCCGACATCATCCTGCGATTGGTCTTGCGTCTCCACTAACAGCGTTCGCGCCCCAGCATTGTTACAACCGCGCATCGCTCCTTGACTTTGGAAACGACCTTGTGAGAGTATCACGGTCATCGGGAAGGATTTTTTGCGACCATGGCAATGTCTCAAGAAAACGGGGAGGATCTATGAAAAGCAGGCTAGTTCGTTGTATGGCTTCTATCGCATCTCTCGGTCTTGCGGTCGCACTCGGCGGGGGCTGCGCTGCATTCCGCCAGTCTGTCGAGACCGTTGATGTCGACAAGGCGAAGCCAATGGATGCAAAATACGACTACTCCGACCTTCGCAATATGAGCGATGAAATGGCTGTCGAGCTGTTGAAAGCGGATATCATACAGAAACCAACCATTCCGCCGGTCGTAGCAATATTCAGCATCGAAAACAGAACAACCATCCACATCGATACACAGGCCATGACAGATAGCATGCGCCGGAAGCTGATGGCATCCGGGAAATTGAAGTTTGTCAACACCGCGAGGCGCGATGATCTTATGAAGGAGCAGGCATACCAGGCCAGGAATGCAAGCCAGGAATCACGTGTTGCCATAAGCAAACAACTTGGCGCGAAGTACATGCTTACCGGATCAATGGTCGAAATGACAAAACGAAGCGGCAGGGAGGTTCGGGTCTCCTCCAAGGAAGAGATCTACTATCAACTTACAGTTGAGCTGACGGATCTGGAAACCGGGATTGTCGAAGTAGCGCCTCAACTTGAGCGCGCACGCAAGGCCAGCAAGCCAATCATCGGCTGGTAAGGTTTGCTATCGTCATTCTGCCATTACGTCCGTGACCGGCCGGCAAAGCCGGTCACGGGCTTCCTGGCCCGGGAGTGTGGAATGCGATCAGTTTATGTCCATCTGTTCCGCGGCAGTTGCGTGATTCTGCTCGGCCTTGTCCTGTCGGGTTGTGCCAATCCCAAAGCCGCCGCGGCCCGCGGCAGGTTCTACTCAGGTCGGCTCATTGAAGCCGAACAGCAGCTTGCAGAAATCAAGTATACCGAAAAGGATGCGATCCTCCTTTTCATGGAGAGAGGAACCATCCGTCAGTCGTTGCAGAAGTACGACGAAAGCGCATCTGATCTTCTAAAGGCCGTGCAGCGTGAAGACTACCTCCGGACCCACAGCGCGACTGAGACAGCCGCGAGTTTCCTGGCTAATGACAATACGATCGCATACCGTGGCCCGCCTTTTGAAAGAACGCTGTTGCACACTTTCCTTGCGAAGGACTTCCTCGCTCGCGGAAGATGGGAAGATGCGGCCGTAGAGGCGAGAAGCATAATCAACAACCTCCAGAATCTTGACGGTTTTCCTGATGACGCCTACAGCCGGTACATGGCCGGGTTCTGCCTCGAGCTTATGCGGGATCGCTCAAATGCATCCCTGCAGTACAGAAACGCTTCGAATCTTACTGCCGGTGTCCATATCAATGAGTCCACAGGTGCCATCGGGCCGGGCGTGCGGGAGAGCTCAAACCAGGGCAATGATGACAACAAGACGGCGGAGCTCGTGTGCTTTGTAATGATAGGACGTTCACCGACGGGTGCGCAGATGCATAACGGGGTGCCTATCCTCACGGCATCGCCCTATGCGGAGTTCTACTCCAACGGCAAATATCTCGGGCGCAGCTATCCATTCTCGAATGTCAATACCCTGCTCTATAAGACCATGGCGCGAAAGATGGCGATGCAAGCCGCAAAAGACATAGCCAGGGTCGCAGTGAAAGCAACAATAGCACATCAGCTAAAACAGCAGGATGAAGGGCTCGGCCTGCTTGCCGAACTGATAATGTTCGCTTTAGAAACTCCGGACGAAAGAAGGTGGGAGACACTCCCGATGTGGCTACAGGTTGCACGCATGCCATGTCCCCCGGATTTGAAGTATTATGAGGTCGTGTTCAAAGGTCCCACCGGAGGCGGTGTACAGCGAATGACAATCACGGAACCAATCTCGCGGCATGATAACCTCTTTGTCTCGATATGCCGCAACCTGCCACCTTCAGCGCCCGAGCAGGCCCCCGCCGCATTGCCGAAGAAGTGAATACGATATCCCTGCCTACCGCAGCACCCTGAAGAACAGCAGAGCAAAAAGAAGCATTGCCAGGCAAAGGATCAAGAACAGGGCTTTGCGTCTTTGCAGGTGCCGTTCACGGCGTAGCGGCGCAACGGCGCCCTTCTTCATCTTCCCGCCGGTAAAGTAGCCAGCGTACTGCTGTTCCACGCGAGCCAACTCCCGGTCCTGCGTATCACCAGAGCCATCTCGTGACAGTTCGTGTCCTTCGTCAACCAACGTGTCGGAATATGTCGCCGCACCGGGATAACTCACGCCATCCTGTAGTTCCCCGGCTGAACGACCGGCGGAAGACCGTTGTTGCCGGGGGAGATACGGGGCAACATCGCGCGGTGGCAAGGCGGAGGAACGCGTGCGCAGTACCGGCTGGCTCAACGTCGGGGCGACCTCGCCTCTTTCCATCCGTTTAGACAATGACCTGATCTTGTCATCAAGCGTGGAAAGTTCAGCCTCTATCCTGTTTTTGCGCTTATCGAGTTTAGAATTTGATCGGGAAAAGATGCTCATCTCAAGTCCGGAAGCCAAAATGCAGCACCAGGTACGCCACAACCAGAAATATTGCCAGAAGCCAGAGCGGCAAAGAAACCGCGAAGCCGACCTTCACCCAATACCCGAAGCTCTTCTCCCCAGGCGCATGGCCATCAACCATCCTGGCCACGGATGCACTATCGAGAATCGATTCGCCTTTTGCCTCCAATATCTGGATCTTGCCTAGAGCCTTATTATGCTCCATCCTGGCGTCGTCAATGACCACCACAGCCTTGTAGAGTTCTTTGCGGAAATCACCGTCAGGCCACTGCTCCTCGTCTATCCGCTCGACTTCATCAAGCAACTCCTTGAAACGGTTGCGCGTTACAACAAGCAGATCGATCAACTGGGCAGCCTGTACTTCCTTCTTCTCCAGCGCCACTATCGCCTGGTTCAGATGATCTACCACTTCGCGCTTGCCGCGCTCATATTCCTGCTGCTTCTGACTCAGCTCTTCAAGATCCTTTCTTTCCTGTTCCAGCTCCTCCTGGCGGCGACGCAAAGTCTCCATTTCATTGATGGCACTCACTACGCCGCTCTTGATCTCCTCCTTGTGCTTTGCCATTCGCCCAAGGCTCAGCTCGGAAATAGAATGCGAAGGTATCTCGCCGCCATCCGTAATGTCGCCGGGCAGCTTTCTGTACGGCTCTACTGGCTTCGTCCCATCACGCCGCAAAACCAGGTCTGTATCTATAAAATCCGATCTTTTCATCTGCGCCAGGTCTCCATCCATTATCGTCACCACGTGGAAGCAACACCACCACCTGCGAACTATGACTTATCGCGCATTTGCCTACAAGTTTAATTACTCCGCCGGAATGGTTCTGATTGAGTGGACAATCTTTCCAAACTGCCAGTCTGCCCGGATCAGCTTCCTTTCCTGAAGGTCGTCATGAAATAAGGCTTCAACACCAGGCGGACTTCGACTAGAGTCAGCAGCGCTTGAATTCGAATACTCGCGGAAGCATACAAGAATGCAAGAATTGTACAAGAAACGGAGGAACCATGGATTCACGACTGGATGTGTTTCTGGCGAGACGGAGCGTGCGGCACTATCAAAAGAAGCAGATTCCACCGCAGATGATTACGGATATTCTTGAAGCAGCCATGGCAGCCCCGTCCGCCGTTGCCAGAGATCCATGGCACTTCATCATCGTACGCGATAAGGACATCCTCGAAAGCATCGCGGATGGACTACCTAACGGAAAGATGCTCATTGATGCCGCCGCTGCAATAGTAGTCTGTGGCGATATCGAGAAAGCTCACGACAAGCAGGAATCATATCTGCTGCAGGACTGCAGCGCTGCCATTGAGAATATAGTGCTCGCTGCCACGGCTCTGGGCATTGGCACCTGCTGGCTTGGCATCCATCCTCGTCCGGATCGGATATCGCATATAAGAAAGGCTCTTGGGATCCCTGCCGGCATCATCCCCGTAGCCGCGGTCTCAATGGGATGGCCGACCAAGATGCCGCCACCGCGCACCAGGTTTGAAGCATCGCTGGTCCATACAGAGAAGTGGTGAATGGCTGACAGTGCCGGGCTATCTCTTCGGAGTCCCCGGATACCATGTCGACACGCGCAGGCAACAAAGCGCCGGAGCGACAGTTGCCCGTCACGGTCTGGTCTTCATTTCCGGGACTCCGGTGCCGGAGCCTGCCTCAAGTCTCTCCGGACACGAATAGAGCATTGGCGCGCCGGGATCATGTGATTCATAGTTCCTTTCGGCCCGCGCACGCGATGACGTCGCATAGCAATACTCGCAACCGTGAACACATGTGTTGTTTACCCCTATGTCCCTCGATTCAATACAAAGACATTTCTGGCGTTGCCCCGTGTCACGGCGAGCCGACACTCTGTGGTTGAGTATTGACATAAGAAGTACATCGTCAATGCATTTCCCAGGTTTGATGCCGAGCGCTTCCAATCTATTGTCTTCAGCACAGCTCTGAATACTCATGCCGCTGGCCGCAGCGGATGCGGCCATGGATTCTATCATGCGGCCGAATTCAGGAAGAGCAAAAGGGTCACGGGCAAATCTGTCGCCAGTCGCGGCTTCAACGTCAGACAACCTCCTTTCAGTCCTGGCATAGAAATCCGCGATGCTGATGATCACACGGGCGGTTGCCCCGGAGAGCTGTCGGGCGAGGTTCTCGAAAGTACGCATATGAAATCCTGCATCAAACCGTCGTGACACAATCACAGGGTCATACCGCCAAACCATTCTTCCCTTCCCTATTTCAGAGGAAAGCTCGCAAAATGTCCCTATTCTTTCAGTCACCGGAGGCAAGTGATGCTCAATGTCATCAGGATAGTCGTTGATGGTAAACAGGAAATAGTACTGGAATCCCAATCTGTCAATCTCGGGCACATATGGTATCAGAGGCGCGGGATTCTTGGACCAGAAGACGATGGCATCGACATCATTCACCGCCAGTGACACGCGGCTGATCTGTTTGTGATTCCACGGATTGGGCACGAGACAGTATCCACTTCTGAGACGGGCCATAAACCAGTCCGCATAAAATGCCGGAATATCCGTACGTCTGCTTGCGCTGATAATCATGTTCGTGATTTGTATCGAAAACAGGCGCGCTTACCAGAATATTATGCTCTCATGCGCGGCTGAACAGGGGAACGACCGAACAAATAGACAGGCAGCGGGCGGAAGATGCCCGGTAAATCGTCCGGCCGCAAACAACAAAAAAGACAACAAAGAATCACAAAGAACAATTGCTATTTTTTTAACGCTATGGCATTATCACCGCTTCACTTTTTCAACTTTCAGCAATCTGCTAGGAAATAAGACGATGTTGGAATCATTATTGTCTCCGAAATCTATCGCTGTCGTGGGCGCGTCTCGAACTCCAGGCAAGGTCGGTCACGAGATCCTGGCGAACCTTATAGACGGCGGTTACGCCGGCGCTATCTACCCGATAAACCCGTCCGCAGCCGATGTCCTGGGCTTGAAGTGTTACCCTGACCTCAAGCACTGCGAAAACGGCATCGAACTAAGCATAATTGCGGTGCCGACAGCGTTGGTCAAAGCCGCCGTCGAGGAATCCATCGCGGCAGGAGCCAAAGCCATTGTTATCATTACTGCCGGATTCAAGGAGACGGGAGCTGCCGGTCTGGCGCTTGAGCGGGAGCTCACTTCGATCTGCCAGGCACAGAACGTCAGGCTTCTTGGTCCGAATTGCCTTGGATTGATCAATGCTCACCACAAAATGAATGCTTCTTTCGCGAAGCACATGCCGAAACCCGGGCATATTTCAGTCATATCGCAATCCGGTGCGCTGTGTACCGCAATACTTGACTGGGCCGCATCCAGACATCTGGGTCTCGCCAAGCTCGTAAGCATGGGGAACAAGGCGGATCTTAATGAAACCGACTTTCTTACAACATTCACCGACGATCCGGACACAAAAGTAATTGTGGGATACCTTGAAAGTATTGTTTCAGGCGATGAATTCATCAAGCGGGCTGAAGTGGCCGCTTCAAGAAAGCCGGTGGTGATATTCAAAGCCGGAGTAACCAAGGCTGGAGTAAAAGCTGCGTCGTCTCACACCGGAAGTCTTGCAGGCGCCGACATTGCCTATGGGGCAGCCTTCAGAAGGTCAGGCGTTGTGCGAGCGGACACTTTCGAGGCGCTCTTTGACTACGCAACGGCATTTGCCATGCAACCTCTGCCGAAAGGCGACCACGTTGCAATCATAACCAACGCCGGCGGGCCAGGCATCATGGCCGCCGACGCCGTTGAACGACTCGGCATGAAGGTCGAAACACTTGGAACAGGCGCGGCAGTGGCATTGCGTGAGAAACTGCCGGCGGCGGCAAGTGTCTCCAACCCCATTGATGTGCTTGGAGACGCCGATCCTGATCGTTACGTTATGGCTGTTGATGCAGCCCAGGATGACGACGCCATCGACGCCATTATCGTGATACTTACGCCCCAGGCCATGACAAAGCCGGCCGAAACTGCGCGTGCCATCGCAACCCGCGCGAAGGGCGTTAAGCCGATCCTGGTCTCTTTCATGGGTGGAGAGGATGTGATGCCGGGCCGTGATGAACTCGTTGCCGCAAACCTCCCCGACTATCCTGCCCCTGAAAGGGCGGTCGCGGCCCTGAAGGCAATGTGTGACTATGCAGCATGGCTGAAGAGGCCGCCCCGCATCCTGACCCGTTTCCCTGTCAATCGCAGGCGTGTCGACCGTATTTTGAACCGGCACAAGAAGACAAAGCAGTTCCAGATCGGCGAAGCAGATGCCAAGGAAATACTCAGGGCATATGAGTTCAGCGTGCCTCCCGGCGGCATGGCGCCCACCGTGGAAGCAGCAATCGAGCTCGCAGGCAAGATATCATATCCGGTCGCAATGAAAATCGTATCCCCGGACATTATCCACAAATCCGACGTAGGGGGCGTGAAACTCAACGTAAACTCTCCGCAGGAATTGCGTGATGCGTTTGACCTGATGATGCTCAGGATCAGGCAGCGCGCCCCGGACTCCAGAATCGATGGAGTCTACGTAGAGAAGATGTGCGCCCGCGGCCGCGAGGTCATCCTGGGAATGACACGCGACCCGCAGTTCGGGCCCATGCTTATGTTTGGACTCGGAGGCATCTTCGTGGAGGTGATGAAAGACGTAGCTTTCTACATCGCGCCCATCACCGAAGAAGAGGCCATGCACATGCTGGAGCATACTCGGTCCTTCTCTCTCCTCAAAGGTGTACGCGGCGAAAAGGGAGTGGACATAAAGGCCATCGCCATAAGTTTGCAGCGGATAAGCCAGCTCGTAACGGATTTCCCGCAAATCCGCGAAATGGACATAAATCCGTTTATTGTCGGCGAGGTCGGATCGGATTCCATAGCGGCAGACGCACGATTGACAATAGAAGCATCGGACTAATTAGCGAGTATTGCAAGGAACCACCTTAAATGACTAGAGTCTTTGACCCAGACTGGCAGGACAAGTACAGC
>Ga0247841_10004890_pt1 | contig 22359 bp, 34 predicted proteins | sample LaCruzMarch2015__2_FD_192410 | JGI IMG/M metagenome (GOLD analysis project Ga0247841, IMG submission 192410) | Freshwater microbial communities from meromictic Lake La Cruz, Castile-La Mancha, Spain - LaCruzMarch2015_18m | ecosystem: Environmental > Aquatic > Freshwater > Lake | place: Spain... | reverse complement strand
ATGCATCTTTAAAAGCGATAGCGTTACCGACATCAATTACGAAGACAGCGTTCCAAACCCACAATGCTTCTACACCTATACGAAACTAATGGCGGAACAGCTTATTCAAGAGGTCAAACCAGATACTCTCATCATAAGACCGAGACTCATCATCTCAGAAAAGCCCCATCCCCGAAACACAATCAACAAGTTATTAACTTACGACAAGGTACTCACTACGCAGGAGTCTGCCACGGTGCTAGAAGATTTGATTCCTAAGGTCGCGGAACTTATTGCTAACGACGAGAAAGGCCCATTCAACATCTTCAACGCAGGTACGATCTCCCCAGCCGAGATCATGATCACCTTTCGCCACAAGCACCTTCCTATCACAAAGGCGATCTTGGACGAAGTCACTCAAGGCAAAGCAAGACGCGTCTGCACAGTACTGGGCTCCAAGCGCACAACAGCGCTTCCCCACATCTGGTCACGCATAGAAGGTATCTACAAGAACTGGAACAAATAACGAATAACGGCCCCACACAGGGGTCGTTTTTCGTATTTTTTTTGCGGAATTTTTTAGGGGCACGCATTATTGGGGGCCTTTTCTTAACGAAACAACTCGTCACGCGTTACTGGACGTTTTCTAAATATGACTCGCGGATACAGGTGGGAGCGTTACCCTATAGTGTCTGTCTGCTCCGTCAGTACCTAGATGAACAACCCCCCGCCTCGGCGTAATTAAATGCAACTACTGCTTTGATTAGTTCCGTGCCCTTGTGTTATGTAGGGCGCGTGGCGCGTAGTTGAGCATCGCGTCACACGAAACTATGTCTTTGAGTTGCGTTGCTTGGTCAGTGACGCAGCATAGTATTAATAGCAGTTTATTATCAGTTTAAAAGCAGGTTAGACCTGCATTTTATATATGGCACAGTTAAGAACAGTGGCAGATTTAGGTAAGTTAGTAGTGCGAAGTATTATAGGCGATGTATTCGGTAACAATATGGTTAGAGTTACCCTAGATTTATTCAACTATAACGCTTGCGTTACTAGCATTAACTTTGAAAAGGCCGATTTTAAAGCAACAAGAGCAGGAAAACCTGCACCCGTTGCACCAGCAGGGCTTATTCCGTTTACTAGAATACACGAAGGCGATACGCTTATCAGAGTATTCAAACTACACGGACACGAAGTTCTTGAATCAGTTAACCCTATTAGCTACACAGCAGAGTTCTATATGAACGCTGACCTAGCTAAACAGCTACACGAACCTTGGACAAAGACAGTTGAGAACAAGGTTGCAGAAGGAACATATGGCATGAACAGTAGAACCGTACAAGAATCAGCACAGTTCTAATAACAGATTAAAGCAGTAAAGTCACGCGTTATGCGTGATTAACTGCTTTTTTCTCGGAGTGCGTGACGTGGACTGAGATATTCGGTTAGTGCGTAAATGTGAGGAGCGAGACTCGAAGTAGAAGTGGGTTTAGATGTCATTACGGAATTATCCGTATCGCGTTTCAGTTAAACGCCCAACGACATCTCTTAATAACCATATACTTTCGTTTCGCGTCTCGCTTCTCGCATCTACAAACCAATCAAATACTTTAACAGCCTAGTTAAACAGCGTTAACTAGAAATAACGAGTAACGAGTTATTATGGTACGTCCAATATTCATATTCCTTCTTACGATGTTCCTATTCGGAGCTATTATAAACCATTTTATCTCTGTACATGAACAACAAGAGCAAATGGCTCCTTATACACCATCTGTTTTTGAAATGAAAGAATAAGCATCAGCAGGCCTAGACACGCCTTTAAACTATCTGATACTTATAAAACAAATAAGTATCGATCATTTAGTTATGTATATAGCCAGCTAGCTGTAGGTTGTATCTATGACTGTCATGAAATGTAAGATTCTTCGGATTCTTATATAGGCGCCACAATATGGTCATAGGCCCAATATGACCTACATCTAGCTTACTAATACATACCTATCTAATTCGCCGCTTAATCGCGACTAAGTTCAATAGCACGTCTAACAAAGCTATTATAAGGTTCCTTAGGTGCTGTGGAAAATCAATATGAACTTAATATGGCTGTCATCCCTTATACATGGGTCTATTAGACACCCTGTTCGTATTGAGTTCCTACAGCACCTGACCAATCTTATGGTTCACTGTGTGCAGGGTTGCGTGAATGATACTCCCTTGTAAACGGAGGAAAACGATAGTAAGACATTCTCTACGCTAGAGAAGGCAATCTTACTAGTAAGCTGGAAAACAATTAAAAAATTAGTTTACACCAGCATATGAGAGTTTATACTAGTTATATATTATCTCTCATACCCTGCACACAGTGAATCATTAAGTTCTTTTATTAACCTGGCGGTCTTAAATAGTAGGTAGGTTGAGAATCCTGTTCAAATGTTATAAGGTGAAGCCTTTTTAGACTTTTCATACACCTTATATATCAACTATTTGAATAGGGCTCTTAATCTACCTACACAATCATTATCTATGTTAGAACAAGCAAATATACAAACCTATAGAGAAGTTATAGGCACAGAGTCATATCAGCCTTTATCAGATTTAATTAATAAAATAAAATCATGCAGTCCAACAACATCAAAATCATTGAAGTTTGTGGAAAATACAGCGCAGTTGTCCAAGCAGTCATCAGAGGAGAAGAGTGCATCTTCCGCACCGACAGTTACGAATCTCGCAGTTTGCTAATAGAGAAAATAGCTAACTTCATAGAGTATCAAAACCGTTTACAGCCGCTTAAACAATTGTCCATTCAATATGTCTAAATTACAGCGAATTAGAAAACAGAATCACGCAATGCGTAGATTTATACTCTCGTTAGGAATAGAGCCAAAGGCATAATTCTATATAAGCAGTTATCACACAGATAACTGCTTATATTCTGCGGGATTGACGTGGACTGTCAACTCAAAAAACAAAACCACGACATGACGGGGGCAAATGTCAAGTTATTTATCATTATAAGGCCTCAAATAACAATATTATGGACGAAAACGACGTAGAAGTAATAGCTCAGGACATAATCAATATTATGCTCCTAGCAAAAGAAGAAGATATACCCAAAATCCAATTACCACTTATTACCCAAATGCTAAAAAACCTCCAGAAAGACACAATTAAATGTTTTATATTACCAGAGAATAAACAAGAGAAAGTTTCTCTAGACCTATTCAGCTTAGTCAACAAATACATTAAAAAAAGGGCACAAGAGAAATTATCATTAAACATCGAATAACATGGATCATCAATCAATAGAAACAATATGCACTAGCATCGTCGCAATAGTGGCACTTTATGTATTATTTAAATAAACCTATGGACGAATACCACCACTTACCAAAGATTCAATGATCGAAGGAATCTTAATTCTATTCAAATCAGGAGAAATAAATGCAAAAGTCGCAGTTTTATCAATTAAAAAATTTGCCCTAGATAAGAGATTAGAATGGGCCGAAAATTAACATGCAATTAATAGAAACAGAGAAAAAACCAATTAGAATGTGGCTTGAAACAATAGAAAGTGGAGCAATGGCACAGATCAAAAATCTAGCCAATCTTCCTTTTCTATTTAGTCACGTTGCTATCATGCCTGATTCACATCAAGGTTATGGCATGCCAATAGGAGGAGTTATAGCAACAACAGATGTTAATACAATAGGAATCATCCCAGGTTCTCAGGGCACCAAATCATATATTGTCAAAGGAAAAGGCAATATACTTTCGTTTAAATCCTGCTCTCATGGAGCTGGCAGAACGATGGGAAGAAATGAAGCCATTAAGAATCTCGATTTACAGAGTGAAATAAAGAAACTTGATGATAAGGGCATTATCCATTCAATAAGGGGCGCCAAGGACCTAGATGAGGCTCCAGGAGCCTATAAAGATATTGATATAGTCATGAAGAATCAGCAAGATCTAGTAGAAGTATTAGTAGAGCTCACACCATTAGCAGTTATTAAAGGATAATCAAATGATGTGCAAGCTTCTGGAACATTTTCTATTTTATAAACAGTTCGAAAGAATAAAGATCCGTCCCTAGGAATCGTATATCCTAGTCAGATCAAAATATGGAGTACGGCAGGCCGATTATATCGACCGAAAGTATAAAGACTTAGTGGATTTATGATTTGTATGGATTTATTACTCATATGGGTCACACAGTAATCTATAAGTAACTGAATACCCGCCTGAAAAATTACTAGTTTAGCGATACGAAAGAATAGGTTTATATAAAACAAAGCAACATAAATCAATTCATTCCAGAATCTTGCACATCAACCTAAGGAAAGTTGTCAGTCCCCATGCTGTAGTGGCATGGTGCATTTTATTATGGCATAAAGAATCGCGCTTTATGTTGAAGCGGTTAGAGAACGGGACAACCACATCACCAGTGAAACGGTTCGGGTGATACATTAATAACAAACAATAAATAACAATGGAAAACAAAAACAAAGAAGGAATATTCGATTACTCATACGAAACAGAAGGAGACTACGGAAGAGAAATAGTCTATAGAGAAGGTAAAATAATTAAACATATAGCAATCTTGATTTTAACAATGTCCTTCATCCTTCCAGCAATCGTCGGATCATTTGGAACAATAAGTGCAGGAGAAATGGGAGTAAAAACAAGATTAGGTGAAGTGGTTGGTACAGTACAACCAGGTCTTTACTTTAAAATACCATTTATCGAATCAATACACATCATGAGTGTTAAGACACAAACCATTAATTACGATAAAGGGGGAGACAACGGTAAAGAAAAAGCAACTAAAGATAACCTATTTGGTGCATCCAAAGACCTACAGGACGTTGCAATAGGTGTTGTAGTAAACTATCACGTAGACGCAAATAAAGTTACAGAAATATTCTCACAATATAGTTCAATAGCAAATTATCAAGCCAATGTAGTCGAACCGATGGTCAGAGAAATAGTTAAATCATCATCAGCTCAATACACAGCAGAAGAATTGGTTACCAAGAGAACAGAATTCTCAGATAAAGTTAATGCTGCCCTTTCAACCCAATTTACAGAAAAGAGTGCAATCTTAGAAAGATTCTCAGTTACAAACTTTGAATTCTCAGCAGCATTCTCAAAAGCAATTGAAGCTAAAGTTACTGCAGTTCAAGATGCAGAAGCACAGAAGAACAAATTAGAACAAATTAAATATGAAGCACAACAAACAATTGAAACAGCTAAAGCAAGCGCAGAAGCTATTAGAATCTCAGCTCAAGCTATTAATAGCCAAGGAGGAGCTGACTATGTTCAATTACAAGCAATCAAAGCTTGGGACGGTCATTTACCAACCCAAATGGTTCCAAACGCAAGTGTTCCATTTCTCAATCTTAAAAATTAATTAACCATCTACCTAGGTGGTAGATGCCAGTATCTCAATGGAGGTACTGACATATACCACTTAAGTAGAAATAGTGAACTTGACGGGGGACACTGTGGCTAAACACCACTCATAAAAATCGGTAAGATGTAAACCCGTGAGCCATATCTAGTAAACTGGCGAAATGGTAACAATACACTACATTGGAAGTAATTATTCCAACAAAGGGTGCAGACTGCAAGTGTAACTCTTGCTTCCCCCGCCAAGTTCATTATTAAACTTAACAATTATGCGTATCAAAGCAGAACAAAGAGAAAAGCGTAAAAAGAACAATAGCAAGATGATAGTATCGGGTCGATCTATCTTCACATTAGCAAGAATAAAAGCTGAAAAAGCAATTAAAGCACATGAACGATTACAAATTCACCATCATCACAATAACTCTAGTTTATCTAGCAATCAGAATTAACATACACTTTCTATGGCTATTTCTGTTAATTATATGAGAATCAATGATCTAATTAAAATTATAACTCCATATTGTGACAGGATAATCAGGGGAGGAAAGCATCTAAAAGCTTATCCAAAAGGAAGCCGAGGAGTTATTGTCATTTCATATACAGCAAGTGACACCAACTTCTATAAACAGGTTTTTAGAGACTTTAGAAGACATGGAATACTTATCAACGAATTAAACAAATAATCATGAAAGAAGAAGAAATAAAAGAAGAAGAAGAAAGTTTCGCATTTAAAGTCCTTCAATACAAAATATACGCAACATCTAGACAATACATCGTATATGATTCAGGAACCGAAAAGAAAGATAAAAGATCAGGAAAAATGACACGAGGAGGATTACACGGATATTTCGCATCACTATCAGGAGCATTAGGCTCAATCAGAGACGATGAAATGAGAAATGCAACAATCGGGACTGGCACTTTAGACAAAGCTATAGAAAAAATAGCAAAAATGAATGCCGATTACGAAAAAATAGTCGAACCACTTAAGAAAATTGAACTATATGCCCATTAACAAACCTAAATTTACAATCGTAGACTGGAGATCAACCCCAGATTATATGTTGTATATCATAAACAATTTATTAATTCCACATAATCTAGAAATAGAATAGAAAAACACTGATAACGATCAGTTTTGTTTCCGAATAATCAAATCAAATGGAAAATCAACCAAAAGAAGAATTAGCGACAAGCGACCAAATTGATGTTGCCACAAAGGAATGGAGTGATGCAATGAAGGCTATCAATGAACTCAAGAAAGAAAGCGAGATCAACAAAATCAAAATGATAGCTGTATTAAAGAGATATAGAATGGCCAATGAAACAATTAGGGCCCTAAAGATAGATTACTAACATTAATTAAAACTTAACATGGGATTGGATATGTATTTATCAAGAAGATCCTATATAGGCAATCAATATAGAGATCCAGAACATAAAATTAAACTAAACGGATCTGAAAAGAAGTTAAATGAACACAGTATTAATCAAGACAAGATCCAATATATTACTGAAGGAGTAGGATACTGGAGAAAAGCAAATGAGATTCATCACTGGTTCGTTACTGAATGTCAGGAAGGTATAGATGATTGTAGAGAAACACCCGTAAGCAAAGATGATTTAAAGAAACTTTTATCAACCGTAAAGAAAGTATTAAAAGATCCAGATAAGGCAAGAACCCTATTACCAACGCACGAAGGGTTCTTCTTCGGTTCATATCAATATGACCAAAACTATATCGAAGATCTAGAATATACAGAAAAGCTATTAAACGAAATATTAGATAGAGAAGTAGATCATGCAGATTACTTCTATCAATCTAGTTGGTAAACCTATGACAAAAATCAAAACAGAAAAATGTTCTTGTGGAGCCGAACAAGAAGTAAAGTACAGATATATAAACGAAACAAGAACAAGAAAGTATAGAGGAACAGATCCTGCCTTAATAGGTAGTAAAGTCACAACCAAAACAAGAAAATTAGTTCCATACAACAGAAACGAACTCATTTGTCATTGTGATACATGCGGAAAGAAATGGGGAGAACATATATATCCAGTTACACCCAATATTAAATTTTTCTGTGTTGCATGTAGTGCCCCAATTAAAGACCAAACAACTCAAAGATATACAGAAAAGGGAAACTACTGCAATAAATGCAATGCTGAATGCGATCATGCAAGAAGTAAAATCAAAATAGATTTTAACAAATTATTTAACAACCTTAACTACGATGAGTAAAAAGAAAAAAATTAAAAAATTAAAGAAGATAGATATCTATGATGTTGACCATCCTTTCAGAAGAACAGCAATAGATATAATCAATGCGGTCATAGAACCCTTAATGCAAAAAGGTATTAATGGTCAACAGTATTACAACTTAGAAAACAGCATAACACTAGCTATCGATCAAAGATTAAGAAAGGTAATTAAAGAACCCTTAAAGGCCGATATAAGTCCTTCACTGACAAATAAGATATTAAAAAATGATCACATTGATCCAGAAGACAATGATGATGACGATGAAGAGTGTTATTGCGAATTAAATGGAGACGGGGATTGTTGCAGCGATGATTGCGATTGTCCATGTCACAACTAAATTTACAAATAATAAAAATTAAACAATAACATGCCTTGGAAATGCCCAGAATGTGAAGCAGAAATAACATACCTAAAATACAGTGTCACCACAACAGGAACTGAATATGGAAGTGCTGATTTAGATGACGAAAATCAATCCCACGGAGACAGAATAATTGAACACAGCTGTGACGACTCAGATGGAGGAGAATGGGACGGAAGTCCAGATTACAGTTGCCCAGAATGTGATACTGGACTAAGTGAAGATGACGTTGTCTGGGAAGATGAAGAAGAAGAAGATGAAGAAGAATGTTCATCAGGACCCAAAAAAGAAGTAGATGAGGAAACCCTACACAACATCATCACACCTTCCAAACCGATCATCTCAAAAGATAATCCCAAAGACGCTTCAACAACAAGCATTATATGCAAAAAATGCTTTCATTTATTCGTAAGAGGAAAAGACGATATATATGGAGAAGAGTTTTGTGAATGCCCTAAATGTGGTGAATCTAATTCGACAACAGAATTTCAGAAACTATTAAAAGAAGGCTATTATTCAATTAAAAAACATGCTCATAAATAGAAGACTGAATACAGATTTGTCCCCACTATGGACAAGTGATTACAGATTTATTCTTAGATTTAGAGATATGTCAGAGGAAAGACAAACCAATCTAGGTAAGAGAATAAAAGAAACAGCGCCTTATGCAACAATCAGAAGACAAAGAGGACCGACAGTTGAACAGATCCACGAATGTCTATTAGAATTTAACCCAGTGATCTTTGCTGAAGATGCAAGATCAAACCACAGACACTCATACAGCAGTTTCGCAACCTATAAAGCTTTTACAATGACCAGTTATTGCTACAAAAAGGTTTGCGAATCAATATATAAATTACTGTGCTTAAAAAGACCACTCCGAAGAGCAGAAATAGAAAGAATTGTCTCCACAACAACAATCAATTGGAATATAACTTCAGCCTTCATGGAAAACCATTTTCCACTCAATGAATCTCTCATCACGCCAGAAGAGAGACAAAGTGCAAGAGAAATGGGATTAGAAGAAATACACCAATTAACAAGAAGAATAGAGGACTCAGGAATAACAAATGTTCCAAGAGAGATGAGAGAAGAAGATGCTAGAGAAATACCAGAACCTGATGTTCCATATATGTCAACACCAGTTAGAAACAATAGCGACCAAATTCTAGTCTCAGCTACCCCAAGAGGATACAGCGGAACAAGAATTGAATCAAGATCTATAGGTCGAGATGGAAGAATTATCGAATCCTTTGCACTACAAGATAGCGGATATGGAGAAATCAACGGTATAACACCTCAACAAATAGATCAAACAATCAATGCATTAGTAGATGCAAACGATAATCAAACAAACAACTTTATAGATCAGTTATTAAGCAATAATTAACATTTTAACAATGGGAAAAACAAAGAAAACATTTGATTTCAAGGTAGGAACAGACCCTGAATTCATCTTAACAATGCAAGGAAGAAAGGTTGATGCAAGACAAACAATGGAATTAATGTTAAGCAATAAACCTGGACTCAAATTCAGTTCAGCAAGAATGGGATTCGATGTAGGAGAATTTGGAAACATAGGTTGGGATGGCGCCAGTTCCACTGGTGAGGTTAGACCTAAAGCAAATTTCGATCCTAAAGAAGTTATAAATAACCTAGCAGGTTTATTTAAAGCTTTTATAACACATATCAAAATCTGTGATATGTCAACAATCTCAGAATTCAGTTCGGTAGGAGGACACATCCACCTAGAAATTCCAAGAGGAGAGAAATGGTCCAACGAAAAGAAAAACACAATCCACAGAAGATTAGCATCATTCTATCTTCCAATTCTTATAGCAGAAAACAAAACCAATCTTAATCTTAGATTAAAACAAGGTTATGGTTCACTGAAAGATATGAGAATAGAAGAGAAGTTCAAATATGACGATGGTAGACCAGGTTATACATTTGAATTTAGATGTCCATCAGCAGAATGGTTAACAACACCAAAGATTGCATCAGCAACCTTATCATATTTAGCAGTTGTATATCACGAAATAATTAATCATCCAAAGAATTTTGCTAAATTCAACGATATTATCTACAAAAGTGACAAACAAGGAGATGCTTTACAAACATTAGCAATAATGGAATTTGATCTATTAACAAATAGTCTATTAAGCAAAGCAAAGAAATATGTAAGAACATTCGAAAGATATAACGATTTCAAAGAAGAAATAGAATACATCTTTAATCCAAAACAAGTAATCAAAGACAAACAGAAAGCTGATTACAACATAGCACAAGGCTGGGGATTAATAGAAAAATCTACAATGCCAAAGAAATCAGAAGTTCTAGCATCAAAGAAAGCCGTTAGAAAAATAGCAAAACAGAAAGATTTCGACGTATTAAAGAGAGTAATGAACATTCATTATAATGATGATACAAATGTTGCATTATTCGCAGAGAATCTAAAAGATAGAGTTGCAGCATTTAATTGGAAACTCAAAAACAATTACTTCATATTCGGAATGAGAAAAGGTATCAACGAAATAGTTGCTAAGAATATGAAAGGAGATTACTTGACTGGCAAAACCATCTTAAAAACAGTATTAGACAAGGATTATATGGATAGACTATTTGCTAAAATGAATGATAAATTCAGCAATACAAACGATCTAACAAGAGGAACAACAATTGACTTCATAACAGGAAAACCAAAAGATATGAGAGACTCAATTATTGTAATCGGTATTCCATATGAAACAAGAGTTCAAGAAGACATTAGACCATTCCTAAACTTTGTATGGTCATTAGAGAAAGGAGAATTGCCATTAGCAGTAAACAAGAAGAATGAAACTGCTTTAATCGACGATACAATCAAACCAGTTACAGAGGCAGGAGAAATATATAAAATTCTCACAAAACAAACAGACGCCCCACAACAAGTAATAATGGACTCAGGTTCACAAAGCCTAAGAAATAACGAAAGAGCACTGAATGCGATAATTCAGGAAGAAGTGGGATCGCCAGAATTTAACTAATTTTAACAAAAACAAACAACATGTGTGGCATTTTAGCAGCATTCAACACAAAAATTAAAAACAAAGTAACACCAGATGTTAACGACTTCATAGTAAATCAATATGAAGATCAATGTAACAGAGGTCAAAAAGGCTTTGGAATCATCAGAATAGATGAAAAAAGAAACATTGAAATGGACAGATCAACAGAACCTGTCAAATTTCTATTAGATTTATATCTAAAGAAATCAAAGATGATTATAGCCCATCACAGAACACCAACATCAACAGCAAACACACTTCAACAAACTCACCCAATGAGCATATCAGATGCACAATTAGAGTTTGATTATGAAATAATCCACAACGGAATAATCATCAACACAGAAGATTTATACAAAAAACATAAAGAATTAGGCTTTGTATACAACACAGAAGTTCAAGAGTATGGATATGGAGATTCTATAAGAACAAAATGGAATGATTCAGAATCAATAGCAATTGAACTAGCTATGTTCATCGAAAAGAAAATCACAGCAATAGGAACAGATAACAACGCAGCTTTCATAGCATTACAGATAGACAAAAGAACCAGGAAAGCTTTGAAGGTATTCTTCGGTAAAAACGGAATCAGTGCAGATTTGACAATGTATAAGACCAAAGGGGCACTGAGAATTTCAAGTGAAGGAGCAGGAGACGAAATAGAAGTTAATGAATTATATTCATTCAAACTTAACGATAAGAAAATGACCCTGTCAAAAAGAAAAATGGAATTCAAGAAACACGAGATCCCTGTCATTATAGAAAAGAAAGAAGGAGAGCCATTTCCTTCTACAATAACAAGAGACGTAATAACTACCAATACCCAAACAATGAATAAGGTAGATCTAGAAACAACGGTTAGAGGAAAAAGAGAGTGGATTACTGAAGATGATATAAGAAAAACATCGACACTATTTGCAACAGAAATAGAAAAAGGTTATGTAGAACTAGCATCAGCAGCGATCAAAGAAAGAACCAAAGACGAAGAGTCAAGTGCTATTCCTAAGATAGTAGAAGATTCACTAGAAGATGAAATAGATAAAATCACAGAAATTCTAGGAGAATATAAAGAAGCTTTACTATGTGAGAAGTTCGAAGATAGAGATATTTTCTACTACTCATCACAAATCTTTAGAATCACAAAGGCAATGAAGGTAATTACAGAACTCGCAGAGCAAGATTGCAGAAACAAACTCGACATGGAAGAAGAATTAGAAGCATACAACAAGTCAGGATACCTAAGTGAAGGCTGGGACGGAAGAACATACGAAGAAAGAACAGCAAAAGGTAACATGGGCTTCCATAACGGATAAACCTATGTATCCAACAAAAGAACAAATCCTCAGAAAGGATCCTTCGGTTAAACAGATTATCCTGGACGTAGTTTTAAGTTGGGAGATAAATCAAACACAAGATTGGAGCAAAATTTCAAATGAAGAGAAATTAGAAAGATTAAAATATTTAATAGTCAACATCACCATGGTAGGTCACCAAAATCAACCGTGGCCAAACATTATCATTGGTGATGCTTACTATTATATGCCTACGACTATGAAAATCTGTCTCGACAGAAACAAGCCGAGCATCATCTCAACTCTTCACGAATTAGGCCACCACTTATACGGACCCTCAGAATTAAGAGCATGTAGATGGTCGATCTACTTATTTAGAACATGCTTCCCCAAAATGTACAAAAAGCTCAAATGGAGCAATCACTTATTAATTAAGTAATAAAAATGCAAATCAAAACCATCCAATATAAATGCCAACAATCAATGTCCCCCTAGGCAGCGAAATAAAAGAAAGTAAAAAAGACGTAATTAAGTTAAAAGTACCCAATTCACGTTTCTATATCATAGGTAAAAAAACAAATAATCTATGGGAAACTTTCATTTACAATTCTAAAACAAAAGAGAAAAGAAACCTCAAACACACCCTAGTTACCACCCAAGAATTCTCAACAATAGCGAATGTAATATTAAGAACCCCACTGCCTTACCAGGGTAAAGAAAAGAGTGATATAACATTAATAAGAAAATTTATAAGAAAAATAATAACTAAAAATAAATAAAGATATGCAATCAACAGCAAAAGTAACCTTAACAGGTAAAGTAGAGAAATTTAAATTAATAGCAAGAGACGCCCTAAGAATGGCCCTAATAGCCCCAAGATTGACCAAGGTTGCTAGTATAGAGACAGAAATCAAGGATAACACCACTGGTAAAGCAGATCTAAGTCATAATATAGCCGTATTAACCTACGAACTATCTAAACTAGATACAGCCCACCCAAACTATGCTACAACAAAAGCAGATACAGAAGAGGCAATCAAAGAATTCTCAGAGCACCTAACATGCTTCGATACACAAGATAAGGATCTTAAAGAACTACTAGCCGAACAAAAAGACAGTATAGCAAAGATTGAATCAGGAGAAACCAAAGTATCTCTTGATCTACTCAATGATCTCGTTGCAAAGATGATTGAAGCCGACGCCCTAGAATCAGTTAAGGGATAAGCAAAAGAAAAACCGAGGTTCCAACAAAGGAACTTCGGTTTTTTTTCTTACGGTTTTTAACAGCGTTTTCCCTAGACTGTCATTTTAGGTTACAATGCGCGCCATAATCGCATTATAGCAAAAATTATTTCGACCAGCATTTTTTTGATGCTGACCACGGCTTAAGCCCCTGTTTTTTCATCAAGAAAAAACCATATTCTAGGCTGTCCCATTGATCATGAATATCTAGACCCATTTTTGTCATTGTCTTCTCATGCCAAAAGTCGTTTATTTGGAGGGGTCCAAAATCGTGTGACCACACGTATTTAATAGATGTTGTCGATCCATCTTCAAAAGTAACGGTGCGAAAAGCATAGTTGTGGTTAACGGCTTGACCATACATTTTACTTTCACAGGCAATAATTTTGTTGACTGTCGAACTGGATATATTATATTTGATTGATAATCTGTCTACTTCACTTTCTATTGTTTTTTCATATTCTACTGGTAATGTTTTTGCTAACGCTGAACTTGTTGTTCCGTAAAGGCCTAAAAAGAAGGCCAGAATTAGGGTAACAACGGCTATACTAATTTTTATTATGTTCACTATTAAGGTATTGGGGATTTCTGAATATCTCTCTACAAAGCTATTGCAATGTTCCCAACGACTAATTGGGGTTTATAGATGTGCATTTCTGTATACTAACTGTTAAAGAGCCGTAGTAATATACTACTACAGTTCCATTATCTATCAACCCCAAATTGTTTATAATTAGGTCTGTGAAAGAATCGAACTTCCTGAGGGTATATCTTCGGTTTAAATAACCGAACGGGGCTTTCGCCCTATACAATCTCCATTTCAGACCTGTTTTGGATAGTTAAAATACTGAAATATAACTATTCATGGATCTATTATACACCTTAAAAGAAAAAACCGACAATGTTGTAAGCATGTCGGTTTCTTCCACTAAGATAAGAATATGTGAGATGATGATGTTTTCTCCTTTCTTTTGTGGTCTACGAGAAAGAAGGCTTGTTTCGGTTTTTCAAAATCCGCTTTAATAGAAACAGCGAATTCATTCCAACCGATTACGCTCCCATTTGATACAAAGTTTCCACCATCTCGTAATTGGTGAAAATGGGCGAAAACATCAAGATCCGCGTGCTGAATTTTATTCCATTGCGCGATCGCCTTGTTAACCGATATATATATCCCGCCTACGCCACCTCCATATTTCATGAAGTGACCATGGTGGAATCGGACTGTCAAGCCCCCTATATCGATAAACGAGTGATAGCTTGTCGGAATAATAAACTTCACGCGCTTGTTACCCTTGAACTCGCTAGAGAGTACATGGTAAAGCACATATTCATACGAGTGAGCCGCCTCTGTTGAAGGTCTGACCTTTTTCGTATCTCGTGCGTGATTTCCTGAGTGGCAGGGCAAAGTTATATTTACGTCCGTGTTGTCCAAGACGTATTTAATACCTGCCTCTAGAATACCCTTGATTTCGAGCATTTCTTCGATAGGCGACATGGAATTGTTCTCCAATGCCTCTTCTCTCAAGTGCCCGTTAATCATGTCTCCCAGCAGGGCTAACACGAGGTCATTAATTTTGCTGTGTTTCTTGAAGATCTTTATGAGCTTTACAAGATTCACAAAAAAACTCTCTAACCTCGCCTTCGCTATTTTGGGTGTGTATTCGTTTTTGCCATTCACATTGTCTGACTTCACGGTTTCCGCATAGTGAATGTCTGACAATACAGCCACCGCGGTCGCCTCACCTTTCTTCCCGTTTCTGTTGGGTTGTATGGTGTACGTATTTGCGGTGCTCACTGTTTTGTATGCCTCGATTATTTCCTCGGCATCGGCAAGTTTGCTACACACTAAATCATATTTCTTTTGCGTGTGCTTTCCTGCGCTCTCTAAGTTACCTAGAACGACGTCTCTTTCTATTTCCTTTTCAGGCGAAAGAGTGACGTTCTGTTTGTTCTTTCTTATTGGTGGAAGTTTTAAGGTTTTTCTTCCCATTTTTCTGACTCCCTCTGCCGTTTGGCCTGTCATTTTGCCAATTTCTGCGTAGGTCTTTTTACCCCAATATCTTTTGATTATTGATGTTATCATTTTAGCCTCCTTATTATTTATTTTTGAAGATCACTCCTAGTAAATTATACGATAGTCCCGTTTCCATTTTAAAATGACAAAGTTGTTCACTTTGTCATTTAAGCCTTATTCCTTCGGGGCATTTTGGGATGGTAGCTCCATATCGTAGCCACTTACATCCTCTTCAAGTTGCTCTGTTTCCTCGATAGACGTGACTTCTAAAGTCTTGTCAATCTCCTCCTCAGAAACCTCAGGTTTTTCAACTACTGGGGCTGGTGTTTTTGGTTCTAACCCTCCTACACTTAAAAATTCTTCTGTCATGTTTTTTATTTCTTAAAACTAATAAATTGCTATCACGTCGGACTCATTCACCAACAGATAACTCTTGCCGTCAAACTGTACCATAGTGCCGTATTGAAATACGATCTTATCTCCGACTTTTATATTTTCAATCTTGACATACTGTCCAAAGTCAGTTGCTCTGCCCGACCCAACTGCTACTACTGTTCCTTTTGATAAACCGCTTTGGTCTGTTGTTTTTGATATAACCAAACCACTTGCGGTCTTTTCTTCTCTCTTGTCTAACTCAATTAAAACTCTTGTTCCTAATATTTTTATATTCATATATTTTTTATTCCCATAAGTCCATTAAATGTTCTCCAAAAAGAAGGAAACCTTCTCTTACCTTTGCTACATGTTCTTTCATTTGCTCTTCATTCATTACTGAAAGTGAGTCTAGATAGTCTATATCGTTTTCTACTTTCCATGCGTCTGTCAATGCATATTCTATTTTTGATAGAACTACAAGCCATGCTGTTGGATCTGATTGGAATTTTAGAGGTAAAGACATTCCGTGCTCTTCCTCGTATCTTATAAACTCTATAAAAGGTTTATATGCCTTACCGATAATGTAGTCTCCTAAGCCGAAGACATCACATTGGCAATAACCTTTTGTATGTCTTTGATACCAACAACTTATCTTTTCTGGGATTTGTTGTATTTGATACCACAATCTACTGAGGAAACTAGCGATTTTGTGTTCTTCTCTATAATCTTCTAAATCTTTTATAAATTCTTTGTAATTCATTTATTTTTTAATTAACACTATTAATTTGTGAATAATGAGTGGGTGGGGAAAGGCGTAATTGTTCTCTCCACTTGCTCCCAATTTACAATAAAGGAAGAAAGTATCGGAGAGGTTATACCCTGTTGCTTGAGTGTACGCACTCCTTGCAAGGCACAGGACTTATCAATTCCCCCATCCACTCACTATTCTACTTACTAAATAATCACGGGAGGTTTAACAAAAGTGATTTATGATTCACTAATTGAGGTATTTGATTTCCCCAAGCTCCCACGATTATTCTATAAGTATACTCTTTTCAAATTACTTGTCAAGTAAATAACTACTTGACACACACTATTTAATATTCTTTAGATACGTGTCTGTTTCTTTGTGACACTCAAGACAGAGAACTCTTCCAATAGATACATCCCATAACTTGGGACAACTAAGAGCTTTTTTAATTGTTGTTATTTTTTCTTCTCTAAGTAATAAAGCAAAAGATTTGGGATAATGATCAACTTGAAGTTTTCCACCCTTTTTACCACACTTCTGACACGTATAATGGTCTCTGTGGTAAACTTTGTCTCTCCAAATTCTATACTCTGGCGTTTTTCGTAATCTTTCTTTCAAAATTATTTTACCTCCTTGCCAGTTCCAATGTTTCTTCCCCCTTACCCCAACTTGAGCTCCAATTGTTCCCTTATTCCATGGAATCTTTCCCTTTAGAGAATTTCTCATTCTCTCTATCGACTCCTTGGATAACTTTCTTCCCAATCCTAGTTTATTCCCTTTCTTAAACCCCAATCCAGGTTTAAGAGTTTGAATAACTTTTAATCTATGTTCAGGAGAAAGTTTCTTTCCCAAGTGCGCCAATCCTATTTTTCTTCTGTGTTCTTCTGTAAATATCCTTGTCATGAATCTATTGTATCACCTTTTCTTCAGGAAGAGTAGCCATTGCAACTTCCATAGTTAGCAATGTTCCACCTGCGCTAACTGCATTTTCAATAGCACATCTTTCTACTTTAAGTGGATCGACGATACCTGCCTTAATCATGTCTGCTATGTACTCATTTTTTAATGCGTCATATCCTCCTCCAACTTTCATATCCTTAACCATCGAGATTACTCTTGATCCATCTCCCAAACCACAGTTTATTGCGATGTGTTGTAGTGGAGCTTCAAGTGCGCTTGCTAATATATCAAATCCGATAAGCTCGTCGGTGGTAAATACCCCCTTTTTAGCCTCTAAAACGGCCTTGGACGCCCCTATTAGCGCCGAACCGCCTCCTGATACTATTCCCTCTTCTAGAGCGGCCTTAACGGCGTTTACAGCGTCTTCTACTTTAAGTTTAAGATACTTAGTTTCTGTCTCTGTTGATGCACCAACTTTAATTCTTGCTACCCCACCAGTCAACTTTGCTATTCTCTCTTCAATCTTTAGTTTGTCGTGTTTAGACTCTTGTTTGCTTAATTCTACTTTAGCAACGGCAATTCTGTCATCGATTTTCTTTTTATCTCCCTTTCCACCTACGATTGTTGTTTTTTCTTTGGTTGAGATAACTCTTTCTGCTGATCCTAAGTGACTTGTATTAACTTTTTCCATTGTCATTCCCAAATCCTTAGAAACAAAGGTTGCTCCTACCATAATTGCTATATCTTCTAGATAATCTGCTTTTCTTAATCCAAATCCTGGAGCTTTAATGCCCAGAGTTATGAATCCATTCTGGAATCTATTAGCAATGATTGTTTGTAATGCATCTCCAACTATATCTTCTGCAATGATTACAAGATCTTGTCCCCCCGCAGCTTTTACCATCTCCATTATTCCAAACACATCTTCGGCGGCTCCCAATTTAAGATCAGTTACCAAGATAGGCACTTCTCTTACAACTGATTCTGCTCTTGCTGGATCTGTCATCATATATGGGGTGATGAATCCTTTTTCAATCTCCATTCCTTGAGATACTTCTGATACAATTCCAGGTGTTGGACTCTCTTCTATCGTAATTACTGAGTCTGCACCAAGTTTTGCTATAGTATCTGAGATAATTTTACCAATTTCTACTGATTCTGCTGAAATAATTGCAACTTGTTCTGTTTCTGCATCACTCTTAATTGGTTTTGCAACTGATTTAAGATAATCTACTGCAACTTTCGATGCTTTCTCTAGACCATTCTTAATTCCAACTGCATTTACACCTACTGAGATCTTCTTCATACCCTCAGTCATTATACTTTGCATTAACACAACGGACGTGGTTGTTCCATCTCCTGCTGTATCATTTGTTTTTTGAGCAACTTCCTTTGTTATGTTAGCCCCCATATTCTGAACTGAATCTTTTAATACGATCTCTCTCGCGATAGATACTCCATCGTTAGTTATTGTTGGTCCCCCAAAGCCTTTGTCGAAAGCGACATTTCTTCCTTTAGGTCCGATAGTCACCTTAACCGCATTGGCTACTGCGTCTACCCCAACTTTTAATTCTCTTCTTGCTTCTTCTCCAAATAAAATCTTTTTTGCCATTTGTTTTTTATTAATTAATTGTTCCACTAATAACATCCCAATCCCACACAACTATCACCTTACCAAACATTCTCAGGATTATCTTGATACTTAATCCATCGAGGTGTTTGACTAACGCAATACTAAATATTTTCTTAAGCATTTTTCTTATATTTTAATTCCAAACTCTTAATATATTCGTCTATTAAACTATCTTCTTCTTCGACCTCTTTACCTTCAATCAACTGATCAATTATCTCCTGCTTTCTTTTAAGCAACACTTTCATAAAAGTGTCAACGGTATCTCTACTCGTTATTTGATAAATGTTCAATGATTCATAAGTTGCTCCTGGTCTGTGTGCTCTGTTCTCTCCCTGATCCAAGTCTGCAGGATTCCATGGAAGATCTAGAAAGATTACATTCGATGCGGCTGTTAGAGTTATTCCAACACCTGCACTTCTTGTTCCCCCAAAGAATATCTTTGTATTAGGATCAGTCTGAAATCTCTTTACCATTTCTCCTCTGTCTTCAATCGGTGTTTCTCCAAGTAGCATTACTGCGTTGTCTTCATACATCTCATACATTTCTTTTAAAGGTGCATTGAAACTTGAGAAAACGATTACCTTTTCTTCTGCCTCTATAATTCCATCTATTAACTCTTGTGCTGTTTTTATCTTACCCATTGCATTTATCTCTCTGAGCAGATTCAACTTTACAAGCTTTTCTGCGGCGAGTGACTTGGCTATTTCTTTATCTGTTTTGTCTTTCTTATACTGTTTCAGATATTTAACCAAATTCTCTTCCACTAATTCGTATTGAGTTCTTTCCTCTTCTGACAAGTCGATCGGAACATCGACTCTGTTCTTCTTAGGAAGTTGAGAAAGTACTTCTTCCTTTGTTCTTCTAAGAAAATATTTACTTATTTTTTCTTTTAATTCGGCAAGGTTTGTTGCGCCCTTTGCCTCAAAACCCCAATATCCCTGTTTGCCATCACAGTACTTCGTAGCATATTGATAGTAGTTATTCCACTTCTTTGGATCTATCATCGATAGCACGTTAAACATCTCCACTGGTCTTGATAAAACTGGTGTTCCAGTGAGCATGATTATGTTGGGAATGTTCTTTGCCAGTAACTTTATTATCTTTGATCTTTGTGCCGTTGCCGACTTGATCAAGTGACTCTCGTCACAAATCAAACAATCAAACTTATACTTCATGAATTCGTTATAAAACTTCTTCAAAATATCATAGTTAACGATAACGCAATTCACATCAAACGGTATTTCATCTAAATCAGTATGTGGAGCTACTACGAACGATTTTAGGTCTGTCCACTTCTCTATCTCGCTTTCCCAAGCAAACTTTACGGATGCTGGACAAACGATAAGTGTTCTGTTGTGACCTACGTGAGCTACATAACCAAGCGCCTGTGCTGTTTTACCAACTCCTGGGCTATCTGCTAGTAATGCTCTTCCACCGCTGTTTACAAGAAACTCTACTCCTAATTTTTGATACTCATATAACTCTCCCTTAACCCCTTTAACTTTCATGCTAGAAATTTTTGACTCCTTAATTCTTTGAGCATTATGTTCTCTAGCCTCTTCTGTACTTAAACTTTTCTTATATAACTCAACGTCATTCGTAATGTCAATGTTATATTCGACTTCGGGGAATTTGTTGATTAATACGACGATCAAAGACGGATCTTTAAAGCGCCACTTCTTCTCATCTGCATCCCACTGAAATTCTTTCCAACCGAGAGTATTTTTAAGATATTGACAATACTCTACCACAGCATCGCTGTATTCGCTTTCAAATGCGTATTCGTGATAAGGTGTCTTCTCTTTTAATATTCTCATACATTTTATTTCATTTGTTTATTATCCTTTAACTTTTTACCCTCTTTCTTTGACTCTTCAATATCTTTTATTGCTTTAAGAGTTTTCTCTGAATCAAAAATATTCATTTTTCCCACTTTGGTTATAGGTTTAAGCAATCCAATAGAGAAATAATAAGCCAATTTGCTTTTATTTATTCCCAATTCTATTGCCAACTCCCCTAACGAAACTTGTTTATTCATGATTATGTTTTTAATTAATACCTGTCCATTATACTCCCATCTTTCTACTTGTCAAGTTAATCTGTAGTAACCTGATTCCATATCTCTTTGGGACATTTTTCACAACATCCATCACACCCGTGGACACCCTTGTGGTGACCAACTCCATGTTCGCATATAGCTTCGTGGAATGGACTAGCGTGCATATCTCGATAGTGCTGAGTGTATATTCTCCACTTCGGCTTTATCTCCTTCTTAGTTTTTGTTTTTTTCATCTTGTTTTTTCATTTTTTTATACGATTATACTTTCTTTTAAGCTTTTTAATTCTCTGTACAAGTTTACTAAAGCTTCTTCTAATATTGATCTTGTGGCTACGTCTGGAGTATTTCCACTTGCTTTACAAGGTGAATTCTCTGTAATAATGTTTATCTTTGCATTTATTTCTCTTACCTGACCTTTACAATCTGCTATTATGTCCAAGTAAATATTTGGTGTTTGTTTAATTTCTGGATTCATTTTTATGTTTTTATATTAATTGATTAATTGATAAGGGGAACCGACCTTCTCCCACTTATTTGAGTCTATTATACTCCTGACAAATCACTTGTCAAGTAAAAAGACCTTTACATTGAATTAGCACTGTGGTATGATAGATAAATTACTAGTTTATAATATAAAATAATATGGATAAAGAAATATTTAGCACGAGAGATTTGTATTTAGCAGCCACTTTGGTAAGTCTTAAATTCTACCTAACAGGAATTGACTACCAGATTGAGGGCGAAAAAAACCTACCTATAGGTTATTTTAAGTTTGAGAACACAAAAGAGATCCAAGAGGCCAAGTCAAAGTATACACAAGGACTCCTTATGGTTGAACCTAAATCATTCATAACTAACTTAAAATCACTTAAGTCCGAAATAGTTAACATCTATAAGAACCCGCATAATTTTAAGAATTAAAATGACGAAGGAGGAGAAGAAAATTTATGACAAAATAGAGGTTCTTGAATCTGCCGTTTCTTATCTCAAAAAACATTCAAGAAAATAAGGTTATTTTAGCAGGTGTGTTGTTT
>Ga0247841_10004887_pt1 | contig 22382 bp, 21 predicted proteins | sample LaCruzMarch2015__2_FD_192410 | JGI IMG/M metagenome (GOLD analysis project Ga0247841, IMG submission 192410) | Freshwater microbial communities from meromictic Lake La Cruz, Castile-La Mancha, Spain - LaCruzMarch2015_18m | ecosystem: Environmental > Aquatic > Freshwater > Lake | place: Spain... | reverse complement strand
GAGATACAGTCACGAGCGCCTCACCGAGATCGCCGCCGCCTGCGACCTGCTGGGGTCCCTTGACCTCCGCAACTCGTCGCACGTGGGCTACCTCGTCCGCGTGGCCAAGGACCGGGGGATCCTGAAGAACGCGACCCCGACGAGCATGGCGGGCAAGTGGGACACCGGGACCGAGGCCGACCGCGCCAAGTTCCTGGAGGCAGTGGGAGTCGTCAAGAAGGCTCCGGCCCTCGTCAGCAAGAAATTCGAGGAGCTCCCCGCGGACGTCAGCCGAGCGCTGCTCGACCACAACGGCGGGAAGCTCGTCGACCTGGAGCAGTCGAACTCCTCTCTTGACCAGCACCTGGCGCGCCCGACGACGTTCCTAGGCATGCCGGTGCGCGTGGAGGTCGAGGTGGGGGAGACCAAGTCTGGGGTAGACGACCAGGGAATCAGCTGGTCGCACGCATACGAACACCCCTACGGCGAGGTCTCCATGACCGAGGGTGCAGATGGAGACGCGGTCGACTATTACCTGGGGCCGACGGAGTCCCAGGACCTGAAGGTCTACGTCGTCCACCAGCTCCGCCGCGACGGGAGCTACGACGAGGATAAGGTGATGCTCGGGTTCCAGGACGCCGAGGCGGCGGAGCAGGTGTACCGGGATCACGGCCCGGACTTCGGCTTCGGGTCCATGGACGAGATGACGCTCGACGAATTTAAGAAGGGGTACTTGGCGAGCAACCGGTTGGAGGGGTACTTGCAAAACGCGTCTGAGCAGGATATCAAAGACACATGGTCGAGGCTATCCTATGACGAGCGAGACGCGATTTTGGAGAAGGCCGGCCTACCTCTGCACCTCCACCAGGGATGGGCCTTGATTCCGGAGTTCGAGAAATCCAAGATCCGACTCATGTTTAATTCTTCTGAACTCTCCAACCCGTCTCCGCGCTCCTCAGAGTCCCAGGCTGACTACGACCACCGCTTCAGGGCGCGCGACGACCAGGATAGGCGCGAGGGCTGGAGCAGCCCGGCAAACTCCGCGGAGAACGCCGGCGAGAGGATGCCCTGCGACTACGTGCGCACCGGGAAGCTGAAGGAGCACCTGGCCCACTACCGGCAGTGCTCCAACCCGGCGTGCAGGGCTCGCCTGGCGGCGTGGGAGGACCTGAAGAAGACTGCGGCGGAGCCGGGGGCGATCTCGATCGACAACTCCGAGCTCTCCAACCCCTCGCCCCGCTCCTCAGAGTCCCAGTCCGACTACGTCTCCCGCTTCATGGGCTCCGCGGAGGCCCTCCGGGACTACCCTGACCACAAGCAGCGTGCCGCCGTCGCCTACTCGATGTACAGAGAGAGGAAGAACATGGCTGATTTCAAGAATGATGACCATGATGGATTCGTCAAAGGCGACCAGGTATTCATCTCCAAGAAGACTGTCGACGCGAACTGCCCCGGGTGCAAGAAGGGAGGACTCTTTGCGTGGAGGGGGCGGCAAGTCAAGGCTGTCGAAGAGGATGAGTATCCGATTGGGAATCCGGGATGGTGGGTGAAATGCATGGAAAACTCTAACGCCCGCATTCCTGAGGACTGCGCCAACAACGCCTGCAATCACTCAGCAACGTCACATCGTGACGGGACGGGGGCGTGCTCATCGTGTTCCTGTCGCAAGTTCATATTCAGCAACTCCCTCTCCAACTCCGCCGACCCGACCGGCAAGAAGTGCGACGAGTGCGGGAAGCCGATACCGGAGGGCAAGGGGCGCATCGGGTATGACGGCGGGAAGTCGTTCCACGACTCATGCTACGCGCGCCTGCACGGTATCCCGGGAGCTGAAGACATGGATAACGCCACTGACCCGACCGGCAAGAAGTGCGACAAGTGCGGCGCGTCGGAGTTCACCAAGGAGTACCCGTACCTCTGTCCCAAGTGTGGCCACGACAACAAGGACACCGTCCTGCCACCGAACGAGAACGCCAACGGGCGACCAGATTCCAAGCTGTACAGGGAGGCGCTGCAAGTGGTGCTGGATGCCGGCAACTCAGACGGGAAGCGCGCCGTCGAGGCGATGGACCCACAGGACCTGTCCCCCGAGGATATCGCCAAGCTCCAGATCATCATCCGGTCCGGGGATCCCGTAAATTCGAACTCCTTCGGTACCTGTCCGAGATGTGCCGAGAAGTACGCTGAGCGCCGGCAATTTCGCGATGTTGACTCGTTCGACCGCAAGTCTTCTGAGCATATCCTAGAAGACGGTAAGCCGCTGTGCGAGGCGAAGAACTCCTCTGGGATCTGCCCCGAGTGCTGCGGCGAGATGCTCGAGGCGCCAGACGCCGCCCTGCCGGAGATGACCTGCCAGGCCTGCGGCCTGAAGCTGCAGGGAGACCACGCGGCTGGACTGGAGAACTCCGGCCCGTGGTGCGAGTGCGGCCACGACGAGAGTGGACACCAGTTCGAGGTCGACGAGACCTTCGCCCCGTGCAACACGTGCTCGTGCGCCGCCTTTAAGCTCGCGAATCCTCAGCCCGTGAAGCTGAAACTCAACTCTGTCTGCCCCGCCTGCGCCCACGACCAGTCCAGACACTCCGAGTTCGGCTGCGACGAGCAGGGGTGCGGCTGTGTCGAGGGCGAGTTCAGGCGGCGGGAGGAGCGGAAGAACTCCGAGCCCGGGTACGACGTCGAGTGGGAGTGGAACGGCAACTGGAGGACGGACGACGCGTCGTCGCCGCTGACGCTCGCCGAGGCAGAGGCGGAGGCCAAGAAGATCGACGCCGAGAGGACCCCGGGGTCCAAGATGGGCCGCGTGCGCGTCGTGGAGTACGCCTCCAGGAAGCCGGTGCGGGTGCTCGGGAACAGCACCCTGAAGAACGACCTCATGGTCTCCCTCGCCGACGAGTTCAAGAAGGAGTTCTCCGAGCACCCTGAGTTCCCATCGAAGCAGGTCTGGGAGATCGTGCGCGACCACCACAGGGGGAAGGCGGACGAGGAGGCGGTCGACGACGTGCTCGGGGTGCGGGCGAACGCCGCCTGGGGAGCCAATCTCGACACCGACGGCACGTACTCGGCCTGCAAGCGAGAGCACGTCAAGACCTCGAGGGGGATCTGCTATGGGTGCTACGAGAAGGCTCTGGTCGCGCCGAAGCAGAATGCCACCGATGCCGAAGAACTCCAGAAGCAATGGGAGAAGTCGTCCTTGACCGATCGCCGGGAGTGGCTGAAGGAGATCGACGAGGATGGTCACGGATACGCGCATGGCAGCTGGGGCACCTTACCCAAGGCTGTGAGGGGTTCCCTGATCGGTCGTGCTGGGTTGTTCCTGAGCAACGCCCTCAGTAAGTGCGTGTCCTGCGGCAAGGCCGGCAACTGGGTCGAGTCCGGCCCGGGGATGCTGTGCCCCGACTACGCGGCAAAGAGCAACGCCACCGACTTTGACCTCACCAAGATCACGCAGTGGCTGGAGAAGAACTACACGACCCCTGAAGCGTCCGGCGAACTCGGTAAGAGGGCCCTGGCGGCTGGATTCTCAGAACCCGTGGTCAGGGCTGCGCTCAGGAAATATGGGATACCAGCTGACCAGCTGGGCAACTCCGCCCTCGACGACCCGAAGTTCAGGCCGACCCCGTACAGCAAGGTACCACAGTCGCACAACGACCCCGAGGTGGCCCGCCGGGACGCGAGGGCGGAGAGGAGGAACGAGCAGGGCCTCATCGGCAACCTCTGCCACAAGTGCAAGAAGAAGGTGGTACCCAGCGACGGGGACTACTGCGCCGACTGCGAGGCTGACATCAGGGCGGAGATGGAGAGGCGAAAGGGCCCGATCCTGCGGGACTCCGTCTCCCTCCCTGGCGACCGCGAGGCCATCGGGAACTCCAGGTACAGGTCGAAGGAGAACTCCGGCGACCGGTGCTGCGAGTGCAACGAGGAGATCCCTGAAGAAGACGAGAACGAGCAGGAACTCTGCAGGAAGTGCCGCAGCCGGAGGAGCTGATCATGTCCAAGCGACTGACGCAGGTCCTCCTCAACTCTCCTCTACGCCGGAGCGTCGACGCCTACACCGCCTCCGACCCCGAGTGGGCGAAGCTCCGCGTCGGTCACCACCTGGAGCCCGGCATCGTGACCTACGACGACACCGACGGCGACGGGAAGCCGACGGGGAAGCAGACGACATTCCTGCTCACCTGGGAGGCGATCGCCAAGATGCGCCCCACCGCCGAGGGGATCCCGCTCGTCGGCCGCTCGGGGGGGTACGACCACCGCAAGGTCAATCCCTCCGACTTCCGTGACGGCGAGGCCGACGGCGTGGTCGTCAGGAGCTTCGTGAACCCCGACCCCCAGTGCGGATGGGAGGACGTGGAGTTCATGGTCTGGGACGAGGACACCAAGCGCAAGATCGACGAGGGCTACCAGCTCTCCTGCGCCTACTTCCCGACGGAGACGAAGGACGAGCCAGGCCTGTGGCACAATAGCAAGTACGACGCCGTCATCCTGGACGGCAGGTACACGCACGTCGCCGTCGTCCCGAACCCGCGCTACAACGGCGCGGAGATCTACAACTCGAAGAACGGAGGGATCGTGGACAGAGTCATCAGGGCGATGCTGTCGGTCGTGCCGCTGGTCAAGCTCAGGGAGCTGGTGAACGCGATGGAGTTGGAGGAGAAGAACGAGAGTGATGCGATCAAGATCTCCCAGCTCTCCGACCTGCGCGAGAAGATCAAGACCGCGACTCCCGAGGAGAGAGTGAAGCTAGCTCTCGAGGCCGACGCGCTCGAGAAGGAACTCAGCAGGCACGTGGGTGATCTCCCGGGCGAGAACGCCTCCCCGGAGCCCAAGCCGACCCCTGACGCGCCTGCCCCCGCGAGCGCCGCGGCCAAGCCCTCCCCGGACGCGCCGGTCCCAGCTCCAGCCAAGAACGCGGAGCCTGAGCCGGCTCCCGCGTCCGCCCCGAAGGAGATCACCAGCGCGGACCTGCCGCCTCCCGCGAAGAATGCCGAGCAGGCTCCCGCTCCCGACGGCCCCACGCAGAGGAAGGTGACCGAGGACGCCCCGCACGGCGACGCGCCGAAGCTCCCGCTGGGAGGCGGCGACGTCGTGCTGGAGCCGTCGCTGGCTGCGGCTGGGATCTCCGTCGCGCAGCCGTCGAGTGTCGCCGCGAAGAACTCGGAGCCCGCGAAGGAGCCTGTCCCGGCGAAGAACGCGGAGCCCGTGAAGGAGCCTGTTCCGGCGAAGAACTCGGAGCCCGAGAAGGAGCCCGTCCCGGCGAAGAACTCGGAGCCCGCGAAGGAGCCTACCCCGGCGAAGAACTCGTCGCCGATCCCGATGGGGGGTAAACTCCTCAGGGTCAAGCAGCTCCCGAAGGACCAGGAGTTTGAGATCATCCTGGTGGGGGACATCAAGCAGGGCGCCTCCCCGTTCGCCACGTGGACCAGGGAGAAGAAGTCTGGGGGGTGCACGAGCGGGCACTACTTCCAGACCGAGTCAGACGCGATCGGGGACTTCGAGGCCAGGAACGACCTCGGGAAGGCTCACGAGCCAATCAAGAACGCGGAGTCGGACAAGAAGGAGCCAACCTTGATGAAGAACTCACTCGGCGTCTGCCCTTCCTGCTGCGGTGAGGTCTCGGTCGCCAGCGGCTTCGCGACATGCCGCTCGTGCGGCGCGGTGGCCCCGGCCTCCGAGCTCGGCAACTCGCTGAGCACCAGCTGCGTCGTGTGTGGGCACGGCTCGGGAAGGCACGACGAGTTTGGCTGCCAAGAGAGCGACTGTTTCTGCGTGCTGGAGCACAGGAACGCCGTCACCGCCGACAAGTCCGTCGCGGCCCGGCGGAGATGGGACTCCACTTCCAGGAAGCTCAGGCCCGCCCTGCTGAACTCCCTGGTCCGGGTGCGCCCAGGCGACTCGCCGCTCCAGGTCTGGGAGCGCAGGAGCTTCGACGAGCTGCCGCCGGAGTACCGCAGGGCGCTGGAGGTGAGGTGACCATGGACAAGATCCTGAAGATGCTGCTGGCGATGGTCCCGGCCGACAGGCGCCGCGAGCTGGTAAATGCGATGGAGGCCGAGGAGAAAAAGAACCTACTAACTGACGCTTCGAAGAAGTGCGACGCGTGCGGCAGGGAGCCGGCCGGAGACGGGGCGGTCCTGTCGAAGGTCGACGGGGTCGTGTGCAAGTCCTGCCAGCTCGACTACGAGAAGGAGATGAGACACCCGTACGACAACTCCGCCCCGCAGCCCATGAAGGAGTGGGTGGCGGAGAAGAACGCGGATCTGGCCAAGGCCGCGGAGGCTAAGACCGAAACCCTGAGGAACTCCCTGGCTGCCAAGCAGCTGGAGCTCGACAACTCCCGCAGGGAGCTCAGGGCGACGCACTTCAACAACCTGAAGCAGGTGGCGCAGCTGCGCGACGAGGGGGTCCTGGTGGCCCTCACCGACGTGCACTCGCCAGACGACAAGGAGAATCTCGGACGGGCGCGCTACGGCTCGAGAAGGTAAAGCCATGCACCCGTCGCTGAAGAGCCGTACCACAGCGCAGACGCACCAATCCGCAATCGAGAGGTAGCGAACTATGTCCACCGTCCCGCCCGTCTATACCAACCAGTTCGAGCAGGGCCCGATGAAGGGTGACCTCGACCTGGCCATCCAGAAGTCCGGGGTCATCGCCGGCGTGCTCGGCGCCGTCGCCGGTGACCTGAGCCTCGACGCCGGCACCCGCGTGAAGATCGACACGTCCGTCACCGCGGCCGGCACCGTGCAGTTCGTCTTCGCGGCCGACAACGAGGCCGCCTTCGGCGTGCTGAAGCGCACCGCCCAGAAGGCCACCTTCTCCGAGGGCGACCAGGTCGAGGTCTCCTTCAGCGGCGGCCCGGTCGTCTACGAGTGTGGGAGCACCACCATCGCCCCCGGCACCTCGGTCGCCATGTCCAGCGGCTTCCTCGCCGCCGTTGACGGCACCCACCTGGTCATGGGCATGCTCATCGACTACGTGGTCCAGAACTCCATGGGCCGAGTCGTGATCGGCTTCAGGGCGAGCTAGGCGACCTCAGGTCAAGGAGAGAACAAGAATGAGACACGCAGAACTGCTGAACTCCCTCCGCAAGGGGGAGCGCAAGACCCTGGAGCAGTATAGCGCGCACCCGCAGCTCCTGAACTCGCTGCTGGCGATCGCGCAGAACCCGATCGCCTGGAAGTCAGGTATGGAACGCGAGCTGTGCAACGCGAACGGCTCCGTGAACCAGTCGTCCCTGGGCTACCAGTACACCATCCAGACCACGACCCTGATCGCGGCCGACATCATCGAGCAGAAGTTCTACGAGGAGGCCGTGGCGGACTTCGCGCCGGTCCTCGTGGGGCGAGGCCCGTGGATGGAGGAGATCAAGCAGAACATGACGTACGACGCCGCCGGCCCCTTCGAGGAGGGCATCCAGGGACTCTCGTCCCGGACTCAGATCGGCAACGTCGAGGTCGGCATGAGCCCCGTGACGGCGAAGATCGCGTCGTGGGCGAAAGGCTACATGTACTCCCTGCCGGAGATGCAGAAGGCCCTGGCCAGCAACAACTGGGATGTGGTGGCCTCGAAGTACAAGGCCCTCACGCGCAACTGGCAGCTCGGCATCCAAAAGGTCGGGTTCCTCGGCCGCAAGAGCGACCTGACGAACTTCCCCGGCCTACTGAGCAACAGCACCGTCAACGTCAACACGACCTTCATCGGAGGGCCGATCTCTTCGATGAGCGCCGCGGACTTCGACGCGTTCGTCGCTGGGATCATCCAGCTCTACCTGGATAACTCCAACGACACCCGGCTCCCCACCCGGTTCGTCATGCCCCGCTCGGACTTCGTTGGGCTCGGCGTCCTGGTGGCTGTCGGCGGGGTCAGCATCGCCATGACCAAGCTGGAGGTGCTCGAGAAGCTCTTCAAGGGCATCTGCGGCCAGAACTTCAAAATCATGTGCACCGCGTACGGCAACAAGGCTAGGAACGCCGGGTACTGGGCGACGAACGGCACCAACCGCTACGCCCTGTACAACGATGACCGGGAGACGATACACATGGACATCCCAGTCGACCTGAACATCTGCGCCCCGGCCACCGGGAACAACTTCCAGTGGAACGGCGTGGGCTACGGGCAGTTCACCGGCATGATCGCATACCGCGTCCCAGAGGTGTTATACCTCGACGACGCGGCCAGCATCTAGGCGCCTTCGGGATTCGTACCTGCGCGTCATGTCACGTGACCTGGCGCGCAGGATAGGAAGTCTGAGACGCGCACGGGAGGCATCATGGCAGAAGCAGGAGTCAAGAAGGAGGCTGTGAAGGAGGCCGTGAAGGTCGTCGCGGTCATGAACCAGGGGCAGTGCGACTACACGACCAGCGCCGGGAAGTTGATTCGAGGTCAGTCGATCGAGGTTCCGGAGGCGGAGGCCGCTAGTCTCTGCGCCTACAAAGGCATCGTGCTGGCAAGCTCGGTCGTCCCGAGCGCCGGCGCCGGGGAGAAGTTCGCGCGCGAGAACGCTGCGCTGCTGGAGAAGATCTCCGCGCTCGAGGACGAGCTGAAGGAGTCGGGCACGAAGGTCAACGACCTATCGGCCAGGCTCCAGGAGTTCCTGGGCGCCGGGTCCAAGAAGGACCTCGACGCGCTCAAGGACAAGCACGCAGACGCGATCCCGGCGGCTAAGGAGTAAGACGGGATGGCCTACCCGGCGACGACGGCTGAGTTCAAGGCGAGATTTGCCAGGGACTTCACCTACGGTCCCGGGGCAGACCGCGTCATGGACGGCGACATCGCGAATGCCATGACGGACGCGAACGCGATGTTCAACGCCGCCCTGTTCACGGCTGCTGACGGGAAGACGGCGTTCCTGCTCGCCGTGGCGCACTTCGTCGTGTCCAACATCCAGGCCGCCGGGGGACTCGGCACCTCCGGCGGCCTGGGGATCGAGAACGAGGCGGCTGGGGTGGTCACCCAGCAGTCCGTTGGCGGAGCGAGCCTGAGCTTCATGGACCCGCCGGACATCGTCAAGAAGAGCCCGTCCCTGCTCCAGTTCTGGAAGACCGATTACGGTCGCAAGTACCTGGCCATGGTCACCCCCAGGATCGTAGGGGCGTTCGGGGCGGTGTATGGGCCGAAGGCCCCCGACACCTCTGAGTCCCCGGACGTGCCGTTCGCGGACTACTGACATGGCCGACAAGACACCGCAGGAGAGGGTCAGGACCGACTTAGTCCTGGTCGGGAACATGGCAGAGCAGTTCGCCGTCATGTCGAAGGGGAAGTACCACATCCGGGTCGGGATCTTCGGCGACAAGAGCGCCAGGTACGCCGACGTGCAGAGAAGCTCGTGGTCAGGCAGGAAGCTGAAGGACTCAAGCTCGCTGAAGTCAGCCGGACCAGGGGAGCTCACGAACGCCGAGCTCGGCTTCGTGCACGAGATGGGCTCGAAGAAGGTCGGGATCCCGAGGCGGTCGTTCCTGCAGGATACCTTCCTGTACGAGGCCGCGGCCCTGAACTCCACGATGCAGCCTCTGTTCCTGACGCTGTTCAAGGGCGGCAAGATTGACCTGTTCTTGAAAAAGGCAGCGATCGCGTGCGAGAACCTGGTCCAGATGGCGTTCCAGACCGGCGGATTCGGCAAGTGGCCCGCGCTCAAGCCGGCCACGATCAGGGCCAAGGGCTCGTCGATGATCCTGGTGCGCACCAAGCAGCTGCGATTCTCGATCTCGTCCCAGGTGGTGAAGGCGTGAGCTTCCCCAGGATGAAGCAGGTCCTCCACGGGCTGACCAAGAAGATCTCAGCCCAGATCATCCGCAGGACCGTCGAGGACCACGAGGTCGTCGAGACCCTGGTCGCCACGAAGGTGATCACCGGGCTGCTGCTTCCTCTGAAAGCCAGGGCCATATCCTGCAAGCCCGAGGGCGAGCGCTCGTGGATCTGGAAGGAGCTGACTACCGCCGAGCGCCTGGAGCTGGGCTGGACGTTCGTCGACGCTGGAGATCAAAAGCGATACAGGGTCATGTCCGTCATGGATTACAGCATCGCCGGATTCTACGTCTACGAGTTGGCGCAGCGCGGGCAGGGGGCGGCGTCGTGACTGACCTTATCCTACGCGAGCCGGCCAAGGTCGTAGCCGACGTGCTAGCCCATGTCATGGAACTCGACGCGGCGCACTGCCTGCTCGGCGACCAGCCGTGGGATATGCCCCCGGACGAGGCGATGTACGTGTCCGTGCACGACGACGGTTCGGTCACCGTGTCGACCAAGACCGAGCTCGACGAGACCGCGACCCCACCCGCTGAGACCATGATCAGGTCGGCGATCCACGACGTGAGGATCGAGGTCATCAGCCTCATGCCGGGGACTTCCGCCAGGACTCGCGTCAGCGAGGTCTACATGGCTCTAACCAGCTTCTACGCCCAGTACGAGATGGAGAGGTACTGCTGCGAGATGTTCCACCCGGAGCCGGTCGTCAACGCGTCTGAGTCGGAGCCGGCCGCGCGGCTCCTCAAGTACGTGACGAAGGTCAAGGTCTCCGCCCTGCACAGGGTGGTCAAGATCGAAGCGCCGTACTACGACAAGTTCAACGGAGCGACCGCGGACGGCTCCGCCAACATACCGGAGGTCAACATCAATGGCTAACCTCAGCTTGGTCAACATCATATCCGTCACGGTGCTCCCGACTCCCGCCGAACTCGGCTCGCCGGAGATCAACACGATCGCCCTGTTCTCCAAGGAGAGCCCGTCTGGGTGGACCGCCGGCCAGGATTACGCGGTGTACACCGACGCCGCGGCCGTGTCCACCGACTTCGGCGCGAACTCCGACGCGTACGCCATCGCGACCTCCGTGCTGGCGCAGGTCCCGAACCCGATCGAGACTGACGGATACCTGGTCATCATCCCCAGGCTCCAGAGTCCGTCTCTGGAGACCGTCAGGGCCGCGATCACCCGCATGGGCGACAAGGCGTTCTACTACGCCGCGCTCATTGACGAGGAGATGGGCGGAGACCCTACCGAGTTCGCGGCGCTCGTCGCTGCTCTCAACGTCGAGGACAAGATGCTCGTCTACTGCTCGTCGAGCGTCGCGGACCTGCAGCCCGGGTCCATGCTCGACCTGGTGCGCTCGAGCTCGATCTCGCGGGGGCGGATGCTCTACCACGGGAACGCGTTGCTCAACGGCGCCGGGGCGCAGCAGACGCAGGTGTTCGCCGGCGCGTACGCCGGTCGGGCCCTGTGCGTTGACTTCAGCGGCACCGGCACGTCGATCACCATGCACGGGAAGACCCTGACCGGGATCTCCCCGGACACCACGATCGGGGAGACGCAGCTGACCCTGGCGCAGACCGCCGGGATCGACGTCTACGTCTCAGTCGGCGGCATCTCCATGGTCTTCTGCTCGAAGGAGAACACGTACTTCGACCAGGTCTACAACCAGGACTGGCTCTCGATGGCCCTGCAGGTGGCTGGGTTTAACTACCTGATCCCGATCAGCTTTAAGATCCCACAGACGAACTCCGGGATCGAGGGATTGAAGGGCGCGTACCGCAAGGTGTGCGCGCAGGCGGTCGACGTCGGGGTCTCGGCCCCCGGCACGTGGACCGCGGCGGTGCCCGCCGGGATCCCGCAGGAGCTCTTCATGAGCAACATCGAGAACGTGGGGTACTTCGTGTGGTCGAAACCGCTGTCGCAGCAGAGTTCGTCTGATCGTGCCGCGCGCAAGGCCCCTCTCATCCAGATCGCGATCAAGATGGCCGGGGCGGTGCACAGCTCGAACGTGCTCGTCCAGATCAACCAGTAGGAGGAACTCATGGGCTCAGTAGCTCTCTCGGGCAGCGACGTCACGATCATCGACGACGAGATCATCACGGACTTCGCGGACGGGGCGTGCGTGCAGCTGGCGTTCGACACCCCCATCGGCGTGATGAAGATCTCGAAGGACGGCAACGCGATCTACGCCATGAAGTACGAGGGCATCGTGGTTAAGGTCACGCTTCGCCTCATCCGCGGGTCGTATGACGACCAGATCCTCAACGCGAAGCTCCAGCAGTTCCTGGCGAGCCCAGACATGTTCACGCTCATGGCCGGGTCGTTCGTGAAGCGGGTCGGCGACGGGCAGGGGAATATCACGTCGGAGGTCTACCAGCTGGCGGGAGGGATCTTCGAGTACATCCCCGGCGCCAAGATGAACACCTCGGGAGACACTGAGCAGTCCGTGACCGAGTATAAGATGCTCTTCCGGAACAACATCCGCATGATGCAGTAGGCGACTCGTCGCAGGGAGGCAGGGATACATGGGGCAAGACATCAGGGAGATGCCCAGCGGAGCGACGCTCGTCCTCAGCGTCGCGTCGTGGGAGTCGATCAAGGCGCTGCACGACGCGGTGTTGCGCGAGGTTAAGAAGGGGGACGTCTCTGGCATCGACGTCGAGGCAGTGCAGGGGGTCCTCGAGGGAAAGATCGAGGCCGGCGCAGCGCTGATCGACCGAGCGATCAGCCTGGCGTCGTCGAAGGCCGTCGAGGACGCCATGTTCAGATGCGCCGAGAAGGCCGTGTACAAGACCGGCGACGACGAGACCTCCAGGAAGGTGACGCGCGCCCTCTTCGACGACCTCGCCGTCAGGGACCAAACCCGGGAGGACTACTACGCGATCGCGTACGCCGTCGCGGAGGTCAACCTGCGCCCTTTTGTCAAGGCCCTCTCTACGTCGTTAAGGGCCCTCATGGAGAGGTACGCCACCACCCGGGGGTCACCTGTACCCTCGGCGACGCCGAGCGCGTCGCCGTCGAGCTCGCCGGAGAGGGTTACGGCGGCGGAGACCCCGAGCGGGTCCTGAGGATGAGGGGGGACCTGGTGATCGCCGCGATACAGTACGTCAAGTTCAAGGCTGAGTACCTGGACGTGTCGTTTGAGATGAACAAGAGCTGACATGGGCACGAAGATAGGTTCCTTCTTCATCGACATCCTAGTCGACGCGGCGTCGGGGAACCTATCTATCAACCAGCTCATCGCGTCGATCGGAAAGCTCGAGGCGACCAGCTTCGCCGGAGCGGCCGGACTCACCAAGATCGCCCAGGCCGTTGCCAACTTCGGCAAGAAGACTATGAATAACGCGTTCGGGCTGACGAAGCTCCAGGGCATGACCGACATCTCAGCTACTAAGTTCGAGAGGTGGGGCAGGGCGGCGGCGTACGTCGGAGTCTCTTCGAATACCGTGGCGCAAGCTATGATGGGCGTGCAAGACGTCATGGCGAAGGTATTCATGACCGGGGAACCGCCAAAGGTATTCTACCAGCTCGGGATCTCCGCGACCAACGCCAAGGGGAAGCTAAAAGATTTCGAAGAGATCATGAAAGACCTCTCTAAGAACGAGGTGTTCTGGAGGGCTGGAGCAGGGGTGCAGAGGGAGCTGCTCCCGCAATTTGGCTTACCTCAGGAAATGCTGGTAATCCTGAAGGAGATACGCGCCGGCACGTGGCAGTCGAAGATCAACTTAGCTCCCGGATTATCAGAAAAACAGATTGAGGACTTGGGCACGCTGAAGTCGGAATTTTTGACCCTAGGTAACATGGCTGAGCAAATCGGAATAAATATGGTCCTAGGCGGCGGGGTATTCAAAGATTACTTGATCAATGACATACAGCCGATTCTGCAGTGGATCCTGGACGTACAGTCTGGAAAATATTCAGGCAAGGAAATACTGGGTACCGTACTGGGCGTCGACACAGCCCTCAAAGACAGAGGCCTAGTTGGTGGCGGCATAACTCCTAGCGATATTCAGACGAACCTGGTACAAACAATTGGGGAATCTCTCGCAAAATTATTTGTCCAGGAGCAGAAGCAGTATATGAAGCTCGACATCATGCTTAAAGACCCGCGGGGCAACCAGATCGGCGGTGGTGTATATGACGTCAATACCCATCAAGTCATTCGCGATCTTCGTCTAGGATCTCTGGAGTTCCAAGCGCAAGAGTCCGGCCCAAGACAGGTGACGCCGTGAGCGCCTCAGCGACGCTGATACCACACGTGGGGGCTATGGTCGCCTCGACCGCTGCTGCCAAGAACCTGATCTCCGGGATCTCCGGGATCTACAGAGGCTTCGGGTCGCTCGCTTCTGCGAACATGTGGGAGATCTTAGCTGCTGACGTCGGTGGCTTCGAGTTTGACTTCAGGACTGAACAGAGAGTCGACGCCAGCTCTGACATCACGGAGCACTACACCGAGGACAACCACTTCTTCCAGGATCACGCGGCGCTGAAGCCTACCCAGCTCACCATGCGCGGGTTCGTATCGGACCTAGCGCAGACTAAGCGCAAGTCATACGGGTTCCTAGGGATAGGGCAGCTCATGGCCGCCCTGGCTCCCGTGACCCCGTACGTGAGTCGATACGCGCCCGGGGCCTCTCGCATCATGGGTAAAGCCTTGTCTGAGATAGACAAGGTAGACCGACAGCTGACCCAGATCGGGAACCTAGCCGGGAGCATAATGAAGCTGATCGCCCCGAAGGTCTTCCCGACCAAGTGCCAGTCGGCGTACAAGAAGCTCGAGGAGCTCAGGCAGGCGCAGTGCCCGTTCATGGTCATACAGCCGTTTACGGCGCGAAGCTCCAAGACGGCCTTCGAGTTCATGCTCATCAAGCAGCTCACGCTGGTGTCACCGTCGGACACCCTGGGCCAGACGGAAGTCACGATCGTGCTGCAGGAGATCCGCACATTGCCGCCATCCACTGCTACTAGCAACCCGCGTAACCAGGAAGACACGACTCAGCAGGGCGGGAAGACGAACGGGTCTCTAGTCGAGCAGTCAGCAGCGGGTCCCACGGCGTTCTCATGAAGCAGCTACTGAACTTGTCAGACGCCGCGTTCCAGAGCACGTCAGTCGCGCTCGGAGACGGGTCGTCTCTGGATCTGTTCTTCAGGTACCGCCCGGCGGTCCAGCGCTGGTCCATGGATGTGGCGTGGGGCACGTTCGCTGCGAAGGGTATCATCGTGACCGCGCACCCGAACATCATGCGCCAGTGGCGCAACGTCGTGCCATTCGGCATTGGGTTCATCTCCTCCGACGGGGCCGACCCGTTCATGCTTAGCGACTTCCTACTGGGACGCGTCAAGGTCTTCGTGATGGACGACTCTGCGGGAGAAGTCGACGCGACCAGCGGCCTGGGTGACCTGGACTACATCGAGCAGGAGTGGTTCACGTGACGAAGTGGCTGCGGTCGTACACGATGAAGGTCGTCGGCAAGTCGGGGGAGGAGTACACGTTTGCGCCCCCGCTGACCCTGCAGTTCGACGTGTGCCGTACGGTGCAGAAGTCGCTGAACACAGCAAACTTCAGGCTCTACAACATCAGCCCTGCCGCGCAGCGCGACATATACAAGGACGATCCCGAGAGTCCAGACACGCAGAGCCAGACCAAGAAGATGAGCGTCACACTCGAGGCGTCATACCAATCCATGACGACGACGCTCGGCTCGATCGTGTTCAGCGGGACAATCCAGGACGCGTGCACGTACAGGTCAGGGGGAACCGTCATCACGGAGATCAACGCCCTTGACGGCTCTGACCCAGCAATGCGGAAGATCATCAGCAAGGTGTTCGGAGACGCCAGCGCGGGGTGTCTCACGAAGAAGGTCTTAGAAGACCTCACCGGACTACTCGGCGACCAGGGTATAAAGAGCGCCGTCGTCGGGTCCTTCACCGGAGGGGGGACCCGGAGGCGCTCGGTCTTCGGGCCGCTGTGGGACGTGATCTGCGACATCGCTGGTCCCGCCGCCGTGCCCTACATCGACTCCGGGCGCAGCTACGTGCTGAACTACAACGACGCGTTCGACGTTCCCGGGAACATCCCAGCCATCGACGGCAGCGTGGGACTCATCGGGACCCCGCGCAAGTACTTCACCCGGGTGGACTTGCAGATGGTCTTCGAACCCAGGGTGACCCCGGGTCAACTCCTGGGCGTGTCGTCGAAGTTCAACGAGCTGATACAGAACGACTACCTGTCAGTGCAGAAAGTCAGGCACTCCGGTACGATATCGGGAGCGGTGGACGGCGGGGCCGTGACAGACCTGGTCTGCACGATATCGCCATACGGCGCGCCGAACGTGGTGACCCCGCTATGACCAATCCGAAGCCGCCTGCGAAGCCCATCAGCTACCGGACCATGGCGTACGACCCCGGCATCCGGGAGTTTGGCGCCATGTTGAAGCGCAACACGATGCACTCGATCAGGGTCGCGATGCCAGGTACTATCGAGGACTACGACCCCGTCACCTGCACCGTCACGGTCAAGCCGGCGTTCAGTCGAGTCAGCGCAGACGGCGAGATCGTGCACGCCCCGGGCCTGTTCGACGTTCCGGTAGTCACGATCCAAGGCGGCGGCGTGCACATCAAGGTCCCAATCAAGAAGGACGACGAGTGCCTGGTCATCTTCTCCGACGAGTACCTGGACACGTGGTTCGGCGTCGGCGGGCAGCAGGTCCCGGCCCTCGACCGCTCTCACGACATAGCCGACGGGATCGCCGTCGTCGGGCTGAACTCGCAGAGCAACCTGCTGGTCAGCTCTATCGGCGCGACCGAGGGCGGGCTGGGTGAAGCCAGCGCCGCGGCCGGCCAGGGAGCCAAGGTCGCAATTAATCCCGCTACGCACAAGGTGACCGTCGCTGGTCCCGGGGTCAACAACACGCTCCTGTTCATACTGCAGGCTGTCTTGACGGCCCTAGCCGCAGATCCGGGGCTCAGCGGCTCTACTAAAACGGTAATCAACAACGCGTACACCAACTTGGGAAACCTGCTCTACTGACATGAAATTCCGAGGACTCGACGCCGACGGCGACTGGATGCTCGGCCAGGGCCTCGGCAGCTACGCCCGCGAGGAGGACGCCCTGGCGCTGAGCATCGCCACGCGCCTGCGCTCTGTCTACGGGAACTGCTTCTTCGACACGGAGTTCGGGATCAACTACCAGCTCAGGATGGACCCGAACCACGAGGACGACCTGTATCAGGACATCCAGGCCATGGTCCAGCAGACTGACGGCGTCGTGCTGATCAGGTCGATTAGCAAGAGCCTGAACCGCCAGACTCGCGCGCTTGGCGTGTCAATGCGGCTGCAGACGATCTACGACAACGACTTCCAGACGACGATCTCCAACCTCGCAGGAGCCCTCAATGCCTAACACCCTGGACGGCGACGGCCTGGCCACCGCCACCACCGACGAGCAGACCACGCAGATCGAGGCGGACCTGCAGGCCGTGTTCGGCAGCGACGTCGACCTATCGTCGAACTCTCCCGACGGCCAGATGATCGGCATCTACGTGCAGTCTAGCCAGGACATCCTCGACCTGCTCGTCAGCATCTACAACATGTTCTCCGTCGACAGCGCGGTCGGGATCTCCCTCCACAGGCTTGTGGCCCTCAACGGCCTGACTCTGCGACCGGGCGTGTACACCACGACGTCGGTCAGTGTCACCTCCGACAGGGCGCAGACCCTGCCGGGGCTGGACCAGACCGCGGCCGTGGCGTTCTCAGTCAGGGACTCCAACAACGTGTGGACCCTAGTCTCGAGCTACGCATTCGCGACCGCGGGGGTCCAGGCCCTCGTGTTCCAGTGCGACGAGATGGGCGCGATCACGCCGATCGCAAACACGATCACCCAGCAGAACACGCCCACCCTGGGGATCACCGACGTGAACAACCCAACAACGGCCGGCTCCGTCGTGGGTCAGCTCGAGGAGACCGACTCCGAGCTCCGGGTCAGGCACGCCAAGATGTTCAAGCTCGCGGCGACTGGGCCCGCAGACGCTGTCGAGGCGGCGCTCCTGGACCTAGAGGACGTCTCAGATGCCCTGGTCGTGGAGAATGACACGAATGCTCCGGTCGGCAGCGTACCGGCCCACAGCATATGGCCCATCGTAGTCGGCAGCGCGACTGACGCCGTGATTGCGGCGGCGATTTACGCCAAGAAGTCGGCAGGCTGCGGCCTGTTCGGGAGCGAGAGCGCCGTCGTCACCAAGCCCAACGGACAGTCAGCGACGATGTACTGGGACGTCGGGATCGCGCAGAGGCTGTATGTCCAGTTCGGCATGGTGTCGTCCGTCCAGGGGATCACGTTCGACGACGCCCTGATCGCGCAGGAGCTGGCTGCGGCGATGCTCACCTTCTGGAAGTTGAACCAGCTGGCCACCATCGGGGACATCGTGGTCGCGATGCAGGCTATCGAGTCTCGGGCCATCCTGGTGTCGCTCGGCGTCTCCACCGACGGCATGGCCTACACGGACACGGTCGGCACGACCGACCAGCAGTACTACTTCACCTTGGCCGCGGCCGACATAGACATAACATGAGCGACACGGACACCCTGTTGACGTACTACGCCGAGCTCCTGGTAGCCCAGTACTACAGGAAGCCGAAGGCCACGGGCACGGTCAGGGCCTTCGTGCGGGCCATGGTCGCCGACTCCATCTTCGCGCAGGTCAGGGACGGCTTCGACGTCGACACCGCCATCGGAGCGCAGCTAGACGTCCTGGGCGAACTCCGGGGAGTCACCCGCTACTACTACACGCTCGACCTGTCCAAGACGTACATGGCGGTCCCGGCGTACGCGGACGACGTCCCCACGTATCCCGGACTCGACACCTACGACGCCGCGACGCACCCATCGGTCCAGTACTTCATGCTCTACGACGACTTCACGGCGTGCACGCTCTCGGACGCCGACTTCAGGAGGATGATCACGTTCCTGGCGTCCGCCCACTCGTCGAACTGTACCATCGGGTACCTGGACGACCTGTGCTACGAGTACTTCGGGGTGAACGTGAATATCCTGGATGCGGTCTCCGTGACGACGACGACGTACGTGACGCTGCCTCGATACGAGGCGTTCGACGTCGCGGACGTGACTGGGCTCGCTCTGTACGCCGGCGGAGTGCCGACCGCACACACGATGCTGTATTCTGACACCGTGATCGCACCTGCGGCCATGAGCCTGACGTACCAGCACCTGGCATCTGACACGAACGACCTGTTCAGCGCGCTGCGCCAGACGGGGAACTTACCCAAGCCGGCCGGAGTGCACGTAGACGCGATAGACGTCCCTACGTTCTGAGGAGGAACTGACGATGGCTAAGACAGCGCGCGCGACGCACGTGATCTTCGGGAGCCTGGGATCCAGCGACAACTTCGCCGAGTTCGGCTCGCTGGTCGACGGGTCTCCAGTTAAGACGAAGGACATGGCTACGATCCAGGCTCTGCCGGCCTGGACCTCGGGATTCCAGGCTGCCGTCTACACGTCGAATAAGGCGCTGCTGCTTGAGGACCTGAACTCGTGGGCGCTCGAGCACTCGACCATGATCGGGTACCTGTTCCAGGAGGGGATCCCGGAGTGGGACGCCGGGACCACGTACTGGATCGGCTCGTACGTCAAGAAGACAGGCACTAAGCAGCTCTACTGCTCGCTCGTTGACACGAACCTGGCCAACGCGCTGCCGGCTGCAGTCAGCAATGCGAACTGGGAGTACGTCAACCCCCCGGCCGTGCAGGACACCGGCCTCGTCCTCAACGACATCCCACGGGTGTCAGTCGCCGCTGTCACTGGCGCGTCTCCTGCCCAGCTCGCTGCCAGCCACCTGACGCAGGACGCCAACTACGTGATCACGGCGAAGCCGATAAAGTTCGCGGACGCCACGTCGCAGAGCACGGCCGCGTCCCCGATCACCAGCCAGAGCGACGTGACCGCTGCGAGGGCGCTCTCCGTCACGTACCAGAACACGACCGGGAAGGTCATGTTCGTGTCAGTCATCATCAACGGCGGGATGAACTCGGCCGGGGCGCAGGCTTTCACGGACGCGACCGCGGCTCCTACCGTGTACGTGTCGTCATACGCGTACTCTGGGATCAACGCCATCATCCAGGGCGGAGCCGGAGCGATGTTCTTCATCGTGCTCCCCGGAAACTACTACAAAGTGGTCCCGTCTGGATCCGCTTCGATGACAGCGTGGATCGAGTGGACATGATGCGATGAGTGCGCGGAGGTCGACCATGCGGATACTAGCAGCGATCTTGGTCGGAGTAGCTGGGTTAGTCTTAGCCGCTCCGATCCCTCCCACTCCGACCGGAGGGATCAGCAACTCAGCGGCGCCCCAGAACGCGCAGTTCAACGTCGGCACCGGGACCGTCCGCGGGCTCATGTCGGTCAATGTCCTGCACGTCACATCCATGACCGTGAGCACGATCAGCGTGACCGCCGTGGCGGGAGACGGGTCCCTGGTTACCGGGCTCAACGCGTCAAACCTGGCGTCCGGCACAGTGCCGCTAGCCAGGATAGCCGGGAGATACACCGGAGTAGTCGGAGTCGGAGAGCTGGGGACCGGGGTGTGGAAGGGCGGAGTCATCGGGACTCAGTACGGCGGGACCGGCAAGAACTGGTCAGCAGAGCCGTCAGGGAGCATCCCGGTGTTCACCGGGACAGGCGTCATGGAGACCCTCGCCTCAGGGACTCCTGGCTTCGTGCTACAGAGTACGACTGGTGTCGGCGGGTTCGCGTGGACGGGTGCCCCACAGGTGCTCGGTACGCACGTAACTGACGTCCCGCTTGCGAACCTGCTCCCCGGTACGCTCGGTACGTCGGTGCTCGTCGGGGACGCGTCCCTGACGACGGTATCTGCCGCCAAGGTCAACGGAGACATCTCCGGAAAAGCCTCCGGGCTCACGTCGCCCCTGCCCGTGTCCGACTTAGCTGCCGGCACCCTGTCGGACCTGAACCCGGCGTCGTCAGTAACCGTCACCGGGGTCTCCCCGGGAACCTACGGCTCGGCGTCCAACTCGGTGCAGCTTGTCGTGCGGTCAGACGGTCGCCTGTCGTCGATCGCCCAGCAGAACATCGCGATCTCCATGGGTCAGATCGGCTCCGGCGTGCTCCCGTCAGGCATCACCGTCCCGGCGGCCAGCGTCATGGCCGGGCTGCTCGCCGAGGGCGTCACCGCCCAGACCCTGACCCCGACAGGAGTCGTCCCGGGGGCGTACGGCGCGGCCACGTACTCGTCGAAGTTCGTCGTCGGCGCTGACGGCAGGATATCCAGCGCCGCTCAGTACTCCATCCCAGACGTCAGCACCAGGTCAGTCCGCGGAGACACGTACAACGAGTGGTCGCACTCCCAGACCAGCAACTCTAGCTGGACGTTCCTGGCGCCGATCGAGGCCACATCCGTGTCTGGAAACGGCGCCGGGCTGACCAGCCTGACTGCCAACGCCGTGTCTCCGGGATCACTTGGCTCCGGCGTCATCATCTCGTCGGTGGCCGTCGGCGCGGTCACAGACCCGTCGATTGTGTCCGTCAGCGGGTCGAAGGTCACCGGGCAGCTCGCGTCAGCGACGCTTCCTGCGGCCAGCGTGGAGAGTGGTGACCTGGGATCCGGAGTCAAGATCTCGACTGCGAATATTCGAGATGGATTTAACGGAAACAATCAGCTCGTCCAATTAGCCGCTGACGGAAAATTACCGGCGATCGACGGCTCCGCACTCACGAATCTTCCCGGGGGGGTTCCCGGGGGGGTTCCCGCGGGGACCAATGGGGCCATTCAGTTCAACTCCAACGGGGCATTCGCCGGCAGCGCGAGCTCGATCACTTTCAGCACCACGACGAACTTCATGGGTATCGGCATCTCGACCCCACTTGACTTCCTGCACATCAGGGAGAGGTGCGTCGTTGGAGGATACGGAGCGAATCGCGGCCTCCTGTTCGACAGGACGACGGAGACTGGTGCCTGCGAGGCGAACCCCGCCATCAGGTGGTCAACGGACGGCGGCGCCGAGTATGCTTTCATCAATGCATCGGCCCCTGGGACGTTATCCCTACACGCAGATAGCAGCATCGATCTCGGCGGAGAACTCGTGACGGGAACGTGGGAAGACAGAGGTGAGGTGAACTTCACTGGAGGACCGCATTTTCACGACGTGGCGCCACAATCCGACATCGGATTCGACTTCAAACCCTGGTACAACGGACACGGCATAACGTATATCGACTCGGCTGGGAACATCGTGCTCAACGCCGATCCTGGCGACCTAGCTGCCGCTCCCTACATCAGCGCGAAGTCCAGCGTCACCACGACTGGGTCCATGTTCGCCGGGAATTTCGTCGGTGGTGGGTTGGGTTTGACTGGTATCCCACCCTCTAGCATCTCTTCTGGCCAACTCGGTACCGGAGTCCTGGTCTCCGACGACTCCATAGCCGCCCTGACGGGTTCTAAGGTAACCGGTCAGCTCACCTCCGCCACGCTACCAGCGGCGAACGTAGAGGCGGGCGACCTAGGATCCGGAGTCAAGATCTCGACTGCGAATATTCGAGATGGATTTAACGGAAACAATCAGCTCGTCCAATTAGCCGCTGACGGAAAATTACCGGCGATCGACGGCTCCGCACTCACGAATCTTCCCG
>Ga0247841_10004886_pt1 | contig 22384 bp, 21 predicted proteins | sample LaCruzMarch2015__2_FD_192410 | JGI IMG/M metagenome (GOLD analysis project Ga0247841, IMG submission 192410) | Freshwater microbial communities from meromictic Lake La Cruz, Castile-La Mancha, Spain - LaCruzMarch2015_18m | ecosystem: Environmental > Aquatic > Freshwater > Lake | place: Spain... | reverse complement strand
TTCTTGTTCTCTTATGTCTGTCATGATTCTGTTCCTTTTTGTATGAAAACATTACTTTTATATGTTCGCTGGTTATGTTGCAAGTTTCTTGCCACATCTTTTAGAGAAGGGTACTAAACAGTTACCTGTTTTCTTTGTGTCTTAGTGTCTTTGTGGTTATCTCTCCGCGGACGAGAAGTTTATGCTTGGCGTTCTACTTTAACACTTCCCATTCTTATCCTCCTCTGATATAATGTTACACCAGAAGAGGATAATACATTTTTTCACTCAATGCAACTGCTCAATGTCGGTATTAAAGATTATTTATTAAACTAATACGAAGGGGAAATATCATGAAGACATGCTTATTTGTATTTGTATTTATTCTAATTACGACTTTTGCGTATGCTGATTACGTATCGCCAGCAATTGATTTCTTTATGCACGGACGACAATACGAAACATTTCTCAGAGATCACTATCGTTTTGACGAAAGTAAACCTTTGCGAATTGAGTATAGCTATATGACATGGCGGAATAGTCACAGTTTATCCAGCGAATATACAGATTACCTGAGTATGGAGACTACCTTGCCGACTTATAAGTCAAAAAGACTATCTATTGATATTCCCTTTATTTACTCTAGTATTCCAATTTGGTCTGAAAGCGAAAAAACAGATTATGGTTGTAGCATAAAGATCATAAATCTATCCCTTATGGGACGGCTTATGATCACTGATAATTTTAGGGCGATTATTGGACTTGAGTATAATATTAAGGGAGACTCAGAAGCATTCGGAAAAGCAGATGGCAGGCTTATATCTATACCAAAACTCGTCTTATCGTATGAGTTATTCAAGCAACTAAACATTATGGCAGGCGCAAGGATTGATAAATATTATTATGACACAAATGAAGCTAATTATGCTCTGAAATTGACTGATCGCTTGTATTGTCAACCAATGGCTATGATGAATTGGCATCCATCAGACAATTTTATCTTATTGTTAGGTTTACCATATTCTGGTGCTTCTATTGGATTCGGAGACTTACTAAAATTTGAAGCACGAGGTTCTGTTTATAAAGATGTTGAGTTAAGTCTGCGTTCAAAACCTATTGCCCGTACTAATTTTGCGGTACGTTTCACCAATACTCTCTATACCGAAATCCCTGTCGAGAGTTTCAAAACATCCGACTTGGGAGATTTTTTGATAGGCAGAATCTCACATACCAGAAAAAGCGTATCATTCGAGACTGGAATAGAACTTAATCCGGGTGCATTGGCATCTTTTAGCGTTCAATATTTTCCCGGCGCAGACGTTAAATTCAGAAATGCAAATCAAGAAGCAACAATGGATGGAAAATCGGGGTTTGCCTTAGGTGCCAGATTTACCGTTGATATTGAAGCATTACTCCAGTTGAAGTGACATTCAGCATAATATGTCAACCTTTCGGAGAATGTCACGTCTTTTAACGTGCTATCAATTATTTGATATACTTATACGAGTTTTTCAGTTAGTTGATGAATAGTCATAATTCATGAAAAAACACGGAGACACTGAGGCACGGAGAGAACATAGAAAGTATGAAGGATGAGTGATGAAGGATGAAACTGTAATATTCAGTTCTTCTTTTTCATCCTTCCGCCTTCATCTTTTTTCTCCGTGCCTCTGTGTCTCCGTGTTTAACTTCTTTTTATTTCTATAAGTGAAAAACTCGTAATACTTAGGTAAACTAAAATAGGAAGGAGCAAAGAAATGCAGATGTTTAAGAATCTCTCGTATATTATTTTAGCTTCGGCATTGGTGATCTTTGGGCAAGGTATAATTGGTTCGAACTTTGGGAGTTGTATTGCTATGGATTCAGCATCATATCAAAATTTACAGGCTGACGCTTTTATGAAAACTTGGCTGATTTTGGGACCGATACCTGTTTTTGCAGAAAAAACAGATTCAAAGGATGAAGAACTACAAAAGAAAGTCTTTGCAAACGACTTCTTGGCACAAACTGGCGGGGAATCTGGCATTGCGCCAAAAGACGGTATGATTCATCAGATAGACGGCAAAGAATATAAATGGCAGACGTTCACCTCTAAAGATGATGTTATTGATCTCACTGCGGTATTCGGCAAGCTGGATTATGTCATTGCCTATGCTTGGGCAGAGATAGATTCATCGGAGGCAAAAGACGTATTATTTGGCGTTGGTAGTGATGATAGCGTGAAAGTTTGGCTCAATGGCAAGCTAATTAACGAAAAATGGATTGGTCGTGCAGTCAGTAAAGATGATGATCTTATCCAAGCAAAGCTTCAAAAAGGTAAAAATCAGATACTTTTCAAAGTCCAAAATATGCAGATGGCATGGGGTTTCTGTTGCCGAATACTTGGTAAAGAATCGCTGACCGAAAAGCTTATATCAGCCGCAGGAATGGGAAATCTTGATGACATTGAGATGCTTTTATCTCATGGCGCAGACGTAAATGCAATCGGTGATCTGGGATTGACTGCCCTGCATAAAGCCACAATGAGCAGACGGAAAGATGCTGTTGATTTATTGATTAAAAAAGGCGCAGACCCAAATATCAAGATGCCCGACAAAGAGAAGCTTGCAGATGCAGTTTTCAACAAAGTCATCAAGGGTGACTCCCCCGGCGCTTCTGTGCTTGTGGCGAAGGATGGAAAGATAATCTACCAGAAGGGTTTCGGATATGCAGACGTTGGAAATCACGTTCCTTTTACGATAGAAACCAAGTCACGTATAGGATCAATCACAAAGCAATTTATTGCATCCGCAATACTGAAATTACAGGAAGAAGGTAAAATCAGCGTTAACGACAAATTATCCAAATTTATCCCTGATTTCCCAAGAGGTGACGAGGTTACGATCCATCATCTTTTAACGCATACATCAGGTATTCACAGTTTTACAAGCAAACCAGATTTTATGAAAAATGCTACAGTTGAAATAAAGCCAGAGGATATGATCAATTCCATTAAGAAAGACCCTTATGATTTCAACCCGGGTGAGAAATGGCTTTACAACAATTCAGGATACTTTATTCTTGGGTACATAATCGAAAAAATATCAGGTGAGTCTTATGAAGATTATCTGAAAAAGACTTTCTTTGATCCTCTTGGAATGAAAGATACAGGCGTGCATAACTCACACACCATCTATGAGCATGAAGCGTATGGATACTCTTACGATGGGAAAATTCAGAAGGCTCTTAACTGGGATATGTCTCAAGCAGGCGGTGCAGGTTCGATATATTCTACGATTGGCGATCTCTATCGCTGGAATGAAGGAATATTCAATGGGAAAGTGTTAAGCCAAACAAGCATTGATTCTGCATTTACCTCTGTGAAACTAAACGATGGAACTATTCCCAAAGACGTTGGGGGAGGATACGGTTATGGCTGGGTTATCTCTGATATACGTGGACTGAAAGAAATCCAACACGGTGGTGGGCTTAATGGATTTAACAGCCAAATATTGCGATTTCCCGAACTAAACATTACAGTCGCTGTTTTACAGAATTGTCTTACATCTCCTCCGGGCATGAGTGCAGCAGAACTTGCTAATCAGGTAGTTGAGATTTATTTCTGGGAACAGATGAAACCTCAAGAATCAGTCAAAGTTGATAAAACAGTATCCTCAAGCAAATATGATGATTACGTTGGAAGATACGATTATGCAGGAACAATAATGAAGATAAGGAAAGATGGTGATCGCCTGCTTGCACAATTAGCCGGTCAGCCAGAATATGAGATATTCCCGAAATCGGAAAATGAGTTCTTCTGGAAGATCGTGGATGCTCAGGTTACATTTGTAAAGAATGAAAAGGGAGAGGTTACTCATGTTTTACATCATCAAGGTGGAGTAGAATTCAATGCCCCAAAGCTAAAGGACGAAACTCCTGTAAAGGTTGATCCTGCTATCTATGACCAATATGTTGGTGAATATAGTTTCAATATTCCACAGATGGAAGCGATTAAGGTAACCAAAGAGGGAGATAAGCTATTTGCTCAAGCGACGGGTCAGCCAAAGATTGAATTATTTCCAAGATCAGAATCTGAATTTTTCTCAGATATAGTGGTTATGAAAGTTAATTTTGTCAAAGACAGTCAGGGTAAAGTAACAAAGTTAATCATAAATCAGTCGGGCATGACAATCGAGGGAGCAAAAAAGTAAGGTTCTTCAAGGTAAATTGTGGAAATGAAAATTGCATAAGACGGAGTAGCGCAGCTTTAGCTTGCGTTTTTTAGCATAAAGTAAGTGTTTAATGCAGGCTAAAGCCGTGCTATTCCGCATATTTTTTGTTTAGGATCCATAATTAAATAACTTCCCTATTTTGAGATATAACTCATTTAATCAAATCCCCCCTTCCCCCCTTTAGCTAACTAATCTTTACCCACAAATTTGTGGACATTGTGGAAATCAAGTCATTCCCCCTTTTGAAAGCTAATCTTTACCCACAAATTTGTGGACATTGTGGAAATCAAGTCATTCCCCCTTTGAAAAACTAATCTTTACCCACAAGTCTATAAACCATTGTGGATAGAGGATTTATAACCCCCTTTTAGCTAAAAGGGGGAAGGGGGAATTTGATTAATTAAGTCATATATCTGAATGAATTTACCAAAGGTATTTTGGTATATCATCAATAACGCCATTGATATTTTTGAGTATCTATTGATCCGAAAACCTTAATCAAATCTCCCTTAATCCCTCTTTAGCTAAAGAGGGAAAAGACTTGGTTTCCACAATATCTATAATTTGTGGGTAAAGATTAGCTTTAGCTAAAGGGGGAATTAGCCTACTGGGGGTTCCTAGTAGCTTGACAATGTTAAATTAGGATCCGCATGAAATCTGGGTTTTCTCCGATTTTTCGTATTTATTAGGTAACAGATCAATTGTCAATTATCATTTGGAAATTCAATGTTTTCAATTGATCAAAGCCAATATAGCATTCTTTAATAAATATTACGTCAAATTGGTGAAAGCAGTCTAAAACCGCATTATTGTTACACCTACGTTCAATTGGTAATTTAACATTGTCAAGTTAGGTAAGTTATTTAATTATGGATCCTTAGCAAGTTTTATTTCCACACTCAAGTTGGAAGAACCAAACACACCAAATACTAATACTCGTTTCATATAACCCCCTTTTTACTGGATTCCAACTTTCGTTGGAATAACATATTTTAGCGATAAGTTTTCTCGCTTCTGATAAGGATCGCTGAAATTTCAACCAAATGTCTTGAATAATCAACAGAGAAGATAATTCGATATTGCCCTACTCTTTTACGCATAAACCCTTGAAATTTGCCACTTTTGATAGAAAGTACATCACCCTTTAGTGGTTCATCTTTCATTGCTTCAATTGCCTGATATAACAATTCCTGACGATCTCTAGGCAATTTTCGAAACTGTTTTGCGGCTTCATTTGAAATATTACAAACCCAGTTCATTTTTCAATTCTTCCCAGTTTATACATTCACCATGTTTTAATTGCTCGATTCCTTTTTCAACGATCTTTTCTTCCTCTGGTGTTAAATCTTCATCAGTATCATGTATTTTCTTTGGTTTTATAACAATTTGATTTTTACTACGGATGATCTCTACGTAATCTCCTTCTTTAAGCCCTAAATCGTTAAATATTGTCTTAGGGATCGTTATTTGTCGTTTAGTTCGGACTTTAATTGTTGACATATATATCACCTTTCCTTCTTACAACGCTGATTTCATCTCATTAATCTGATCTCTGATAGCCGCCGCTTTCTCAAACTCTAGCTTTGATGCCGCTTCTCGCATCTCACTTTCTAATTCAGCGATTATCCTCTCTATATCCTCTGAAGGCATAAACGTATCAATTTTTGCATTTTCTAAATCTTCTTCTTTATGTATAGAACTTTCGATCATATCTTTAATCGCTTTATCTATACTTGCTGGAGTTATGCCGTGCAGTTTGTTGTATTCTAATTGTGCCTTGCGTCTTCTCTCTGTCTCTTTGATGACTTTATCCATAGCTGGAGTTATTGTATCCGCATACATTATCACTGCACCATCAATATTTCTAGCCGCTCTACCGGCTATCTGGATCATTGCTGTTGCAGATCGTAAAAATCCCTGACTATCTGCATTTAGTATAGCTACTAACGAAACTTCAGGAAGATCAAGTCCCTCTCTTAGCAAATTGATACCTACGAGGACATCAAATTTAGCTTCCCTCAGATCACGGATTATCTCTGTCCTCTCAATTGTATGTATCTCCGAGTGCATGTAACGTGCCTTCACACCCATCTCTGTGAAGTATTCAGACAAATCCTCTGCCATTCGCTTAGTCAATGTGGTGACAAGTACCCTTTGATTATTTTCGGCACGCTTTTTGATTTCACCAATGAGGTCGTCAACCTGTCCTTGCAAAGGTTTGACGGTTATTTGTGGGTCCATCAATCCTGTTGGTCTGACGATCTGTTCTGCTACTTGCTGGCTTATATCAATCTCGTATTCAGTAGGTGTCGCTGATACAAAGATTAACTGATTTATATGATTATGGAACTCGTCAAACTGCATAGGACGATTATCAAGCGCGGATGGCAATCTGAATCCATACTCCACGAGTGTCTGTTTACGTGATCTATCGCCAAAATACATACCTCGAATTTGCGGTAAAGATACGTGTGACTCATCAATAAACATCAGATAATCTTTTGGAAAATAACCAATAAGTGAGAAAGGCGGGTCCCCCGGATTCAAACCAGAAAGATGTCTTGAGTAGTTCTCGATGCCATTGCAGAACCCGATTTCACGCATCATTTCAAGGTCAAATCTTGTTCTCATTTCAATACGCTGCGCTTCTATAAGTTTGTTTCTGCTTGTAAAGTAGTCAACTCGCTCTTGAAGTTCTTTTTCTATATCAATAAAAGCCTGTTCCATTTTATCTTCAGACGTCATAAAGTGTTTAGCAGGATAAATAAATATTTCTTCTGGTCGGTTTATTACTTCACCTGTAATCGTATTTATTTCAGTGATTTTGTCAACTTCATCTCCAAAAAGCTCTATTCTGTAAGCGTTATCCATGTAAGAAGGAAATATCTCAATAATATCCCCTCGTGTGCGGAACGCTCCTCGTATCAGATCAGTATTATTACGTTCGTATCTAATGTCAACGAGTGCGCGTAAAAGCTTGCCACGCTTCATCGTATCACCCAATTTAAGTTTTACAGCCTGTCCTTCGTATTCCTCTGGTGAGCCAATGTTATAAATACAGGAAACGCTTGCCACAATGATAACGTCACGCCTAGACATTAATGCACTCGTAGCGGCTAGTCTCAGGCGGTTTAAATCCTCGTTTGTCCTTACGTCTTTTTCTATATAAGTGTCAGTCTGAGGCATGTAGGCTTCTGGTTGGTAATAGTCATAAAAGCTTACGAAATAGCTGACTGCATTATGTGGAAAGTATTCCTTAAACTCACCATATAATTGAGCGGCTAAAGTTTTATTGTGGGATATGATAAGCGTTGGTCTTTGAACGTTAGCAATGACATTAGCCATAGTGAAGGTCTTACCTGAACCTGTTATACCTAATAGAGTTTGATATTTATTTCCTGCCTTTAGACCTTCAGTAAGCTGTTCAATTGCCTTTGGTTGATCGCCACTTGGTTTATAGTCTGATACCAATTGAAATTCTTTACATTCTAACATTGTTTTATCCCCCTTTCACAAAGATTTTATCAAAAAAATAGATGAATAATCAAGTCTTAATTGTGAAACATGCCAATTTTTACGAAAATTAAAAGATCACTATTGACAATACATACAATATATTGTATGAATAGTGTTGTTTTTAAAAATGTCTGTTTATGGCTGTCTTATTTAACAAACTTTGTTGAGTAAGCTTGACTGGAGGTTGTTCATGAAAGCCATGATAGGAGGAACTTGCTCAGGCTTTTTGCTATGCTTTTTAATTGGATTTCTATTGATTATAAATTATAACGTTATCCAAGCACAAACGGTTAGAACTACTATATCAATAACGTCAGAAGATTTCGTAAAACCGATCTGGCATCCTTATGACGCTATTATAAATGCAGGTACGCTTGGAAGGTATCGGTTTTCTTTGGATAAAACCGAACTTGAACTTCCTGCTAACGTGAAAATACGCCCAGAATTGATAAAACTCCTGAATGATTTACAAAAAGAGTTCAATACTGCAATGGTTATCACATCTGGCTACCGATCTCAGGAGCAGGGTCTATACCTTTGGGCAAGCTGGTTAGCAAACAACACGAAGTGCGTCAAGGAATTGAATGAAAAGGAACTGAAAAGCTGGGAAGAATGGATCAATGCAAGTCAGCAATTCACAAAATATTTTCCAATATGTACCAAACATCAAACAGGTGATGCGGTAGACTTCTATTGGAAAGGACTAGATTTTCAGACTGATAAGAAACGTGAAATTATTGTTTCCTTGATCAACGAACTCGGAGGGTCACGTAAATATACAGAGGAAGAACGTGAAAAATTCGGTATAGAAAAGGGAGATGATAATTTACTAAAAGTCGTGGCATATTCTCCCGGAGAGAATGTTAATATACTCAATCCAAAAGGGCTTTGCTATTTCCACGTTGAATTTCAGCCAAGTGAATTTCCACCCAGAACCAGTATGGATAATATTGGAGTAAAGTTATCCATTCAAGAAGAGATTGCACTTATCTATAAAAGCGGAGAATACATAATCATAGAATATAGAGATTTTCTGTATCCCGCAAGAGTTGTTGAGGATTCTGACGTCAATGCTCTTGATGTTAGTGCTTATATCTTCTGCGATGAAATTCGTGAAAAATTTGGCGACAAAATCTCTAAGGACATTATTCACACAAGACGAGTAGAACCAATAGATGGTTGGGGAAAACGAAAAGTTATGCTTGAATACCTTTCTGATGGTAAATGGGAATCAGCTATGGATGCTCTTGAGTTTGAGGATTATTACATTGTTCCCAGTCAGGACGGAAATCAACTAACTATATCAATTAAAAACATACGATTTCCTGTCGCAAAAATTCATTAATGAAAATAAGGGATTAGCTAGTAAATAGAATTTCATTTTCAGGAGGTTTTTTATAATGAATGTTGTTAAGTGGATATTTACCTCAATGATATTGTTTCTGCTTTTGGGTATGACAAATTTGGCTTTCTCTGCTCCACCATCAGCACCAGCAAAACCACCGACGATTTATGCTCTGTTAATGATTGCTGATGCTGATCCAAGCATTGGCAGGGCAGTGGAAGTAGATAGACAAAGAGTTGGAAATATGCTAAAAGTGGCTAGTGGGATAAGTAACGTACAGACAGAGGAACTCCTAAGTAGTCAAGGGGAATTCAAAAGTGAGCCAGTGCTTCAGTGGATCAAAAATCTTAGTCCTGATGCTAATGACACTGTTTTTATATATTACAGCGGACACGGTGGTATGAATAAGAATAAAGAGACTTTTTTATATCTACAGGACGGATACTTCTGGAGATCAAAGCTTGTAACTGCAATGGAAGGCATAAAAAAGTGCCGATTGAAGATTCTCATAACAGATTGTTGTAGCGATGGACCCGAAGCGGAAATTACAACAGGCAGACCACCTATCAGCAAGAAGGCTTTGCAAGATTTATTTCTTGGTCATGAGGGTTTCCTGCACCTATCTGCCGCAAGCGAAGGTGAATATAGCTGGTGTAGCCCAAAATATGGTGGTTGGTTTACCAGAGCAGTAATAGATTCTTTTGATGATTCATCTGATATTAATATGGACGGATTCGTGTCTTGGGATGAGATACTTAGCCTTGCAACTGAGGCGGTACAAAAGAAATATCAACAATCTATGGTTTATTTCACAGCAGAACAGAAGAAGGATATGACTAAGAAAGGAATCAAAAGCCAGACGCCAAAAGCTTATTCAATGGCGAAACGTGTTAATACATCTAAAATTCAACAGGTGACACAGGAGACGTCAAAGAAACCCGAACCAGTTCAAGAGACGTCAAAGAAGCCTGAACCTACGGAAACTCTTTGGAATATTAACAACCCGAATTCATTATTCACAGTTTCCATTGAACCAGATAAACCAAAATACGACATCGGAGGTACAGTGACTTTTCGCATTCAGGCATCTACCGATTGTTATTTGATAATTTTTAACTGGAATTCAAAAGGTGGACCAATGCAACTTTTTCCAAACAAATATGAGTCCAGTAATTTTGCTGTGAAAGGGAAGCCATATAGTATTCCATCTACTGATTCTAAGTTTGATCTTCTCGTATCGGGTGTAAAAGGCGAAGAGAAGATAAAAGTCATTGCATTACGCAACCGTCCGGATAACCTGAAACTGCGCAGTCTTATCCCATTAGAAGATAGCTCTGGTAGTTCATTAACCCGTATATCTGTTGTGCCAAGAAAAACAAACACGGGAGATAATATAGAAGCTAAAATTCTAAGCGCAGTTAAAGACCTTAACCCAACTGATTGGGCAACAATAAACTGTACGTTACAAATACGTTAAAGTATTGAAAGAGACAAAAAGATGCAGGATGATAAAAGAAATAAGCAAAACGGAGGATGCAAAATGCGCGATGCTAAAACTTTGTATCCTGTATCTTGTATCCTGTTTATATTATTTTTATTGATTGGTGTTGCGGTTTTACCTTCTAACGCTCAGACTACCTACGCTTTGTTGATATTGATGGATGATGATGTTAATATTGCACCAAGTGTAAGTATGGATGTTGAGACTGTACAGAAATCTATAAAAATACTAGAAACAGAGGGTATCTGTCAGTTGAATATGAAAGTTTTACAGAGTTCTAAGCAGAAAGTAACATCATCCGATATGGTTGAGTGGATAATGAACCTTGAACCGTCTAGCGATGACGTTATGATGATCTATTACAGCGGTCATGGATACATTGACGATCAGAATAGGCATTTTCTTGCATTTGACGAGGGAGACACAATCGCAAGAACAGACGTGATAACAAAGATGACGAGTATTGACTGCCGATTGCAAATTCTCATCACTGATTGTTGCAGTAACCTTGCAAGCTTGCCAACAACAATTACAGCGACTCCAAGGTCCCTCGGTGAAAAACGCGATAAAAAATATTACATAGACCTTTTCATTAATCATAAAGGTTTGTTAGATATTACAGCGGCATCTGAAGGTGAATACGCTTGGGGGAATAGCTCCAGAGGAGGATATTTTACAAATTCACTTTTTTCATCTTTTAAGGGTGATGGTAGCTCTTTTCGTATGTGGCGTGACGTGATTAAAGATGCACAGGATGGAACTCTACGCATGTTTAAGGAAACACAATTTTCTACGACTGACATCAGAAGATTGCAGTCAAGAAAAATCGAGGGTCAAACGCCAAAGGCTTATGCTATGCCAAAACCAATAAGCGATACTTATATACCTCCTCCGTCACCGCCACCCCAAGTAACGCCACCATCATCCGAGGATGCTCCTATGGTTTTGATTCCAGCAGGTGAATTTGACATGGGAACTGACCGTTCCTCGATAGCAACACTTACTAACTGGGCGAAAGGTTATGATCAATCAGTACAGTCAAGTTGGTTTGATGATGAAATTCCACTTCATAAGGTATATCTCAACGAATATTATATTGACGTTTACGAAGTCACAAATGAGATGTATAAAAAATTCATGGATGCAACTGGATATAAACCACCAAAATTCTGGAATGATCCAAGATATAACGATCCCAAGCAACCTGTAGTCGGAGTGACATGGGCTGATGCTAAAGCATATTGTGATTGGTCAGGTAAACGCCTTCCAACTGAGGCAGAATGGGAAAAAGCTAGTCGTGGGGGATTGATTGGACAATTATTCCCATGGGGTGATTCACCTTCACACGATTACGCCAACTATGCAGGTACTGTGGGTAGTGATCTATGGAGTGGTGCCGCACCTATCGGGAAGTTTGCTCCCAATGGTTATGGGCTTTATGATATAGCAGGTAACGTATTTGAATGGTGCGCTGACTGGTACGACAAGGGCTATTACTCAAAGTCACAAAAAGATAATCCCAAAGGACCTGATACGGGAACAACTCGTGTAGTTCGTGGTGGTGGATTTGGTTATACAGCAAATTTCCTGCGAGTTGCGGATCGGTTTGGCAGTTATTTTCCATCAAACGCATATCCATTCGTCGGATTTCGATGTGCAAAATAAACAGAAAAAAGGTTGTAAAAATGCCAGAAAAAGACATGCAGGAAACTTATGTCCGTTGGATACGCCAAGCGGCTTCTCGTCCTAATAACAATGATGACATATATCAACACGCATGGGAAGTGGCAAGAAAAGCCGCTCAGTTGCTAAAAGAGCGTTTTGGTGTTAAACGTGTTCGTGTTTTTGGCTCTTTAACCTAGATTTCGCCCAAAGAGTATCAATATGATAACAAACGCCAATCACAATAGCTTTTGACGGAAGTGCCATACATAACCACCCATGAGTTGGTTGCTACCCAACCTCGTGGGAAGGCGGGAAATGGCTTATATCTAGTTTTGGCACTTATTTTTTACAGTGCCGTGAATTAAGGGAGTTGGGAAAAAATGATATACAGAATGATCACAAATGTTATATCTTTTTTAGTATTATCAGTGTTCTGCATTGCAATAGGACTTACTTCTAGTGTTGATATTCTTGCCAGTGATATAGAACGGGCATTCTCTCTATGGTCACTTCAACTTGGTGCTGATGGTGGACCGCATGGAGTAGGGGCACATTTTTCATTGGATCTCTTTAATCTAATGCTAGAACATAGAAAAATAAAAAATCTAGGTCTAAAAACCTCATTGGCTGAAGGGCTTTATTCTTCATCTACTGAGTATGCTGCCGCTGCTCCAAACTCTATATTACCCCTTTACATTTATTATCCTTTTTACTTTGAGAGAAAAGAAATTGATGATGAAACTAGCGTTCGATCACCATTTGTGTATGCTTTTGCTGGTGGTAGTATGTGGGGGGCTTCAAATAATTACTTGCATCTTGGGATTACCTGGTTTTTCAGCGTAACTAAGGTTGAATATTATGAAGATTCTAATCTTGGAATGATACAAAAACCTTTGGTAAAAACCATAATGACGTTATTTCCAGTTTGGCATTATAAATTGCAAGTAGGCCTATTGTCTACACCCAATAACATATTTAATTTATATGTAGCATTTGGTACGTCAGAGGGAGAACTTTTTTAGTAGTTTATGGATGCCACAGGAGCGGCGTTTGACTGGGGCTTGGTGTGATATGGTTAACCTAGATTTTGCCCAAATATCTTGGGTATGATGTGAAAATGCTTTACTCTCCTATTCTAAGCAATATCAATGGTTATGGTCTTTATGATACGGCGGGTAACGTATTTGAATGGTGCGCTGATTGGTACGACAAAGGCTATTACTCAAAGTCACAAAAAGATAATCCCAAAGGACCTGATATAGGAACAACTCGTGTAGTTCGTGGTGGTGGATTTGGTTATACAGCAAATTTTCTGCGAGTTGCGGATCGGTTTGGCAGTTATTTTCCATCAAACGCATATCCCTTCGTCGGATTTCGATGTGCAAAATAAACAGAAAAAAGGTTGTAAAAATGCCAGAAAAAGACATGCAGGAAACTTATGTCCGTTGGATACGCCAAGCGGCTTCTCGCCCAAAAGATAATAAAGAGCTTCGTGAGCGTGCTTGGAAGATTGCACACCAAGCCGCTCAATTACTAAAGGAACGCTATGGTGTGAGTCGTGTACGTGTATTTGGTTCATTGGCAAAAGAAAGTGGTTTCCTTCAAGGATCAGATATTGATTTAGCAGTCGAAGGGTTGAAATTGGATGACTATTGGAGTGCGGTATCGTCTGTCTTATATCTTGATGATCAGATACCAGTGGAAATAGTTGATAAATCTGAATGTCATCCATATATTTGGACTGCTGTAGAAAAAGAAGGAATAGATTTGTGAGGAATTATTTAATAGAACTTAGAAGTAGAATTGAAATAGAAATGTGCAATATTGATACAACATCACAATTAATCCAATCTGCATGGGAATGTGTAAACAATTTTCCAGATCAACACCACCATTATCTTAGCTCTACAGCACTAAACTTACATAGCTTTTACAATGGTTTAGAACGCATCTTTGAAGAGATTGCTAAAAAAATAGACCCTGTTTTCCCTTCTGGAGAACGTTGGCATCAAAACTTATTGGAACAAATGACAGAAGAAATACCTGAAGTTAGACCTGCAATAATATCAACGGAGACTTACTTTCTATTAAAGGATTTCTTAAGTTTTAGGCACTTAATAAGATACCTTTACACATTCGACATAAATAAAGATGAAATAAAGAAATTAATAGATAAATTGCCTAAAACTTTATCTAATGTAAGGTATGAGTTGATTATTTTTTGTAAACTTTTAGATATTGCAATTACCGAAGATTCTAAAGATACAAATAATGGATAACTAAATTAAAGCACTATGGGCGATATTAAAAAACACTTTCCTGTAAAATTAATCGTAGGCATGATAACTGCCAATTCTTCTCTTTTATCATTCGCTGAAGACATACTTTCGCAAAAGTTTGGTTCTGTGGATTTTCATAGTGAGACTATGCCTTTTAATTTCACTAAATACTACATAAAAGAGATGGGGGAGAATCTGCTAAGGAAATTCATCGGATTTGAGAAACTCATTCTGCCAGAGGAGATCGTAGAGATAAAGTACTTTACGAATGATGTTGAAAAGGAATTTCTTCTGGACGGATCAAGCAAAAGACGTATAAATCTCGATCCGGGTTACGTGACGCCTGCAAAGCTCATCCTTGCATCTACAAAAGATCACATACATAGAATATATCTAAGAGATGGTATATATGCGGAAATCACCTTGCAGATGGAAGGACACACTTTTCATCCTTGGCAATGGACGTATCCCGATTATCGAAGCGAGGGATATATAAAGATTTTTAATGAGATAAGAGAATTATATATGCAACAGTTACGAAGTGGAGGCATAAACTCTAGCTACATTTAGTACCAATACTTATGGAAAATTTATGATTGAACTCATTTTTATCTAGCGATTTTCTGATTCCTTGATCTTCTTAACGAATTCAGACGACTTTTTCGCCAAAGATGAATCAGGAGACTGCTCTATAACCTTCTCCCAATGCTCTCTTGCCAGAGTATATTGTCTTAAACGACTATAAGCTAACGCAATGTTGTAGTTAGCCTCTGGGTAAATGGGCTGTATCTCAAGGGCTTTTTTGAGATATGTGACTGCTTCGTTAAACTTGCTTACCAAATAAAGTGTGTAACCGTAATTCATAAGCACCTCTGGATCATCAGGTAGCATCTTGACTGCTTTTCCCAATATTTCACGGGCTTTCGATTCATCACTTTCATTACCATATTTTAGCAACATACCGCCGAGTTCTTTCAAAATCTGGGGATTACTGTTATCCAATTCAGCGGCTTTTGACAAGTGTTCGATAACCTTATTATTCTTTCCTGCTTGAGCATAGTCCTGTGCTAAGTATATATGCGCTCTAAGGTTATTAGGATCAACCAGCACAGCCTTTTCAAACTCCGCTGTCGCTTCATCTGTCAGATTCATCTGGAAATATGCCCTTCCAAGAGATACATAAGCTTCTGCAAGCTTCGGATCAAGTTCAATGGCTTTTTTCAGGTCTTCTATTGCAACTTCGGGCTTATACATAAGCACCTTTACATTACCAACCTTATAATACAGCATGAAATTACCACGTCGAAAGTACGCAAGAGCATAATCAGGTTTAAGCTGTATCGCCTGTTCATAAGCTCTAACAGCTTTGATTGCTTTGTTCTTACCTTCTCGCTCATAAAGTAGACCTAAGTTGTACCATTTTTTTGCATCAGGTTCAAGGTTAGTAATTTGCTCGTAATGTTTAATAGTTTCAAGTACGTACTTTTCTTCTTCGTCTTTTTTTCCTGCCTTCTTATATCTATCAGCCTTCTTGATGTATATGTCCACAAGTTTAAGATGAACGTCCATTCTTCTGTCATTCTCTGTTCTTACGTCACTCGGCGGAACGAGAATTGTCAAAGCCTTCTCTGCTACTTCGATATATTTATCTTCCTGACCTTCATCAAGATAACCCTGCGCCACCTTAAAAAGCAGATCAGCCTCAGATGCGCCAAGTTCAACAGCTTTTCGATACTGATCCTGTGCCTCTCCCTTTTGAATCTCTTGCTCTTTTACTTCCTTATGCTCACTTTCAATAGGCTGGGATTCCTGTTTTGGTGGGATGTTAGCCTTTTCGATCTTTGGCTCTTTTACTTCCTTCGGCTGAAGCTTATCATAAAGCAGACCGAGTTGATAGTAAACGTCTGCATTTGAGTTTGGCATTAATGAGGCTAATTTAAGATACTTAAAAGCAAGATCATCATTTTTCTGATTTAAGTAGAATTTACCAAGAAAATACAGATAATTGAAATTATTTTTAAGCGAAGAATCAGATAGTTGAGTCAAATAGTCTCCTGCTGGTGCGACTCCCTTGTCTATTTGTTTGATTAACTCTTTGCTCATATTCGGAGCCAAGCCATCTGCTGATAGCCCTCTCTCAAAGCTAAGTAGTGCATATTTGACGTCATTCTTTTCGAGAAAAATGTATGCCAGTTCGTAAGCTGATTGCGCATTATCGGGATCATGCTTTCGTCCATCACGATAATGCCGTATCGCCTGATCACGATCACCTTTTTTGGCATATATCTGACCTAGTTTGTAATATATTATGCCAAGTTTTGGTTCGTAATTTTTGGCTTTAATCAGTGATTCCTCTGCCTTGTCTAAATCGTCCATCTCAAGGTAAGTAAGTCCCAGTTCCAGATACCTTTTGCCTATCTGTTTTGGGTTTAGTGATATAGCTTCATCATATTCTTCTAAGGCTTTATCGTACTGTCTTTTAGATCGGTAATATCTTCCTAATGAGACATAGACAGGCTCAAATTTCTCGTTAGTTCTTCGTGCCTGTTGCCATTTTTCAAGTGCGGAGCTGTCCTGACCAGTTTTCCAGTAATAGTCTCCGAGTGCAGTAAGAGCATCGGGGAAGTCAGGCTTCAATCCAAGAGCAATCTTCAAGTTTTTCTCAGCCAATTTCAGCGATTCTGGAGACCCTTCTGTAAGATACGAATATCCGATTAAGTAAGGTACTATCGCATTATCTGGATTTTTTGCTAAAGACAAATTGTATACCTCAATAGGAATGTTGATTAAACCTTTCTCTTTATATGTATCTATGAGTTCACGATGTAGATCAAGATCATCTGGTGCGGATCGTATCTTATCGAGGTAATTATCAGTTGCCTTTTGCGTTTCATCTCGATTAGTTTGAGACTGTCCAAAAGCAGATAAAGTAACGCAAAAGGATAAAATAATAATGGCAATGAATGATTTTTTCATAAAAAAACACCTACCTAAATAGAGAAAAAGTAGGTTGGGTTGAGGAACGAAACCCAACTTTCAAGTATTAAATAAATTAGTTTTCAGTTGGCATCGCCCACTATGGTTTGTCTAAGTTGATGGGCAATATCCTGACTTCAATCGTAAATTTTCCCCTGCCTTAGATATAGTATACACTCAATGCAATATATCGTCAATTACACATTTATGTCAACTGTAATTCGGAAAGGTATTCTACACCAAACACCATGCTTTCTATTATGTTTTCAAAAAAGTCAAAATACGATCAAAATATAACAATGAAAATGAAACTATTGAACAATACAAGAAACAAAAGCCATGAATAAAGACAGACTATTCCTGTCAAAACAACTTCTGTTTATGATCAGTATTTGAACAAATATCAATTTGTAATTGATCATATACAAACTGAGTTTGAGCAATTGCTATGTCAAATAAATATCATAACTATTACTTCAAGACAAAACGTTAGGTAAAACCAACATATTCCTTCAATTGTTCCTTCAATCGTTGTTGAACATCCTTAGGTAATCCCAAAAGAAGCCGTACCAAATACTTAGCACTAAATACCGCATAACTATCATAAGTAGTATCTGATTATTTTCTTTTAGACTGGATGTCAGTATTTGTGTCCAGTCACATTGATCAAGTTACTTTATAGAATATTTAGGAACGTGTATCTCACTTTTTGGCACAGCGATGCCAGAAACATAGTATTGTTTTGCTCTATGCTGATGTAAAGCTTTATATCTCCTTGCGAAGAACGCACTGTTTTGGGAGAATACCCATTTCTTAGATTCGCAGTATCCTTTTTACGTTCATGTCTGGAGTAACCTAAAAGGTCATCCCTTTCAACCTCGAGCATTTCTTCTATCATACCCATCATCCATAAGTCGTAGGCTTGTAGTTATGCTCCATCTCAGTTCACTTAATGTACTATTAAGCGCTTTGCTTCTTCGCACACCACATCCAGGGGTTATTGACTGAACCCCGTCCTTTGTTCCACCATTAATTGCTAATATAGCCATAAAAAAATCCTTTCCATTAGAACAGAATTATGATATAAACTTACTGTAAAATATTTGTTTCATTCACATAAATATGATTTATGATACGATAAACGAAAGCCTAATTCAACACAGGAAATAAATTAAGATTTTGCTTCTGTTTATGATATTGTATAACTAATATTAAACACAAAGAAGGTAAAGATGCGAAAAATAATTATTATATATGGATTTATCCTATCAATAGTAATCTTTGCCTACGAAATGACACCAAGAACTGATGTTTTGAAAAATAGTGAAGTACGTAAAAATCTTCTTCCTCAAAAAGAAATTACAAATAAGATTCAACCGCAACAATCAAAAAGTATCTGGGACAATGTGATATTCAGAATTGATGACGGACCAGACAAATACACATCAGAACTTGTCAAAACCATGAAAGAATTGGGAATAAAACATGCTATATTCGGTTTGATAGGACGAAATGTATTAGAATATCCCAATGCTGTGCAGGAAATTATTGATGCGGGTTATACAGTCGCAAACCATACCTTTACGCATCCGAGGATGCATTTAAGATGGGTAAGGGCTTATTATGCTAAAAATCCTGATAAATGGAGATGGCAAATTAATAAAACTACAGAAGTTATTAATCAGGTTTTAAAGTCCAGAGGGAAATCCTATCAGTGCAAGATTTTTTGCTTCCCAGAAATACCAAAGTGCTTCTCTGCTTCTCTTGTGAGAGTTGTTGAAGAACAGGGTCTAGTGCCAAATAAATCATGGGATATTGATTCTTGTGATTCGATGCGTGGTCGAAAAAGACTAACATTGAATCAACTCGCCACGCAAATAACTTATTTTCAAAATAAGAAGGATACCGTAGAAGTTTTAATTCATAGCAGAAAAGGTGGATGGTCAGACAAAATTAGAGAAATTGACAAAGTTTTAACCAGTCTCAAAGGGTTTAACAATAAAAAACCGATTGCATCATGGATGTAGCATATAGTATAATGTACCCTTAAAACTGGACAATTCATTATCTTGTTTGTTTTTTTGGTGTTTATTGTTAAATATGTCAGGTAGCTCATTTAGCAAACGTTGTTTCCATTGAGTTACCATATTTGGATGTACCCCATACTCACTGGCTATCTGAGCAATGGTTCGCTGATTCTTGAGCGCATCAAGAGCGACCTGAACTTTAAGGCGGCTATCATCGCTTTTTCTTGTGGTCATCTACATGTACTCCTTGTTGAATTTTCAAAGGACATTTTCGTTGAGAAATGTAACATATTTTTTGTAGAAAATCCACCTTAATGTATTGTCCAGTTTTATGGGTACATTATACTATTACTAGATTACCCGATTAATTATTTAATGTTCATAAGCTAGGGGTATTCAGATTGAAAGGGAGATAAACTATGATCGGACACAGAACTTATGCACGAATAGGTCTTATTGGAAACCCGTCTGATGGGTTTTTTGGAAAAACTTTATCAACGTGTATAAGGAATTTCCATGCTCAAGTAGTACTTATGGAAAGCATGAGAATAAAGATAGTTCCTCATAGTATACATGATCCCACAGAATTTTCTAGCCTTGCAGAATTAGAGGAGACTTCAATTCGTGATGGTTATTATGGCGGTATAAGACTCGTATACGCTACCTGTAAGCGATTTAATGAATATTGCAGAGAAAATGACATAAAGCTTGATAACCGAAATTTTTCTATTATGTATGACACAAATATTCCCCGTCAGGTGGGGCTTGGCGGATCAAGCGCCATCATAGTTTCACTTTTGAAATCCCTGATGGAATTCTATGGCTTGACAGATAATGATATTCCTTTGGAAATTCAGCCTAACCTAGTATTGAGTGTAGAAACCAAAGAGCTTGGAATCAATGCAGGTTTACAAGACAGAGTTATACAGACTTATGGAGGCATGGTATATATGGATTTTAACAGAGATAACGTGGAAAAATTGGGTCATGGAATTTATGAACCGATGGACTCAAGGTTAATTCCAAACTTATTCCTTGTATATACTGAAAACTCGGGCAAAGATTCTGGGAAAATGCACAACGAGGTAAGGTTCAGATTTAATCAGGGTGATAAAGGTATAATCAATGCAATGGCTACTTTTGCAAGTTATGCTCAAGAGGCAAAAGATGCTTTAAAGAAGAAGGATCACAAGCGATTTGGGGAGCTAATGAATATGAACTTTGATCTACGGAGGAAGATATATGGCGATAAAGTCATTGGTGAAGAAAGTCTCCAAATGATCGAAATAGCACGAAAACTTGGTGCTACTTCAAAGTTCCCGGGATCAGGAGGCGCCGTGATCGGAATGTATGAGGATGAAAATCATTACGAAATTCTGAAGGAAGCCTATATAAGTAATGGTTTCAGATTCACGAAAGTAGTGCCTGACATCCGAGATAGTAGCGAAGATTGGTAGTGCTTACATGTAATGCTATGATTTGAAGTTGACAAGTGAGATTATCTTGGTTATCCTTTGTAAATAAACATTTCACCAAAGGAAGGTGCACTATCCGTCGACATATTGGACAGAATTGCGTATCTCTATGTTAGAAAAATGCCATTTTGGATTCTGACATGTCAAGTAATCTTTCTGGTTCTAATAAAATGACGAAGCGCAGTCCGAGAAACTCCCATAATCTTGGCAATAGACGTTATACTTACTGCCTTTTCCAACAGCAATCGAATCTCACTTTCTTTACCATCAAGCTTTGATTTGCCAATAGAATCTTTAGGTCTACCAATAGCTTTACCCTTTGCACGAGCAACAGCAATACCTTCTTTTGTCCGTTCAGAAATAAGGTCCCGCTCAATTTCAGCAAACAGACTAAACATAGTGACCATAACTTTAGTCTGAATGTCCTGTTTACCAGACAACTCAATATTCTCCTTGATCACCACAAATCGAATACGGTTTGTGACCAGGTCGTCAATTATCTAAATGATCTGTCCAACGCTCCGACCCAATCGACTGAGTTCACTTACCATAAGGACATCTCCTGGTTCAAGCCTTTTGAACAATTCCAGAATTCCCCTTTGTTTAGGATTCTTCCTCGATGAGACTTGCACAGATACAAACTCATCAATGTTTATCTTACGCCGATGGGCATAGTCAAGGATAGCAAGGCGTTGGTTATCACAGTCTTGAGTTACAGTGGAAATACGAAGATATGCGATTGTTTTCACTTAAATACCCCTCTGGCTAAAAAAATGTCGTTTATGAATTTATTAGCAGTTTATTGGCTATGAAAGCCGATGGATTCATAGCCAATATCAGCACACTAAACTGAACAGTTTTATAGACTATTGATAGTTTCCTCTAGTCCAAACCCTTTATCGTAAGTTGAGTAGCACTTCCCTCTGGATTTTTATGGTTCGGAGGACGGCGACTCACATAACGTAACTGGAACTGTGATAGGTCGAAAAGCTCTAACTGCTTTGAAGATTCAATCCCAGGATGATCATGAAACACTGGCGTATTGAAGATTGATGAAACCTCACTTTTTTCATGGCTACACTCATAGGATACTACCGTTCCGCTATGATACACAACGACCAATGATCGGTAGCTCGAGACCGTTGCAAATAGATTTCAATAATAATGAGGATTTGCAGTGAATAGAACGAAAAAACTCTTGCCAAAATGAAAAAAATACCATAGATTTACGACTTTTTCAGTTAGTTGGGGAATAGTCATAATTCATGAAAAAACACGGAGACACAATGGTATTACTGGTTTGTAGTGCTTGATGCCGAGACAGAATTGCCAGTGTTGGCTTCTCTTTTGGGAACAACAAACAGATGGTCATGCCGATGGATAGGAAGCTCAAACAGATAGGTAAAATCC
>Ga0247841_10004885_pt1 | contig 22385 bp, 16 predicted proteins | sample LaCruzMarch2015__2_FD_192410 | JGI IMG/M metagenome (GOLD analysis project Ga0247841, IMG submission 192410) | Freshwater microbial communities from meromictic Lake La Cruz, Castile-La Mancha, Spain - LaCruzMarch2015_18m | ecosystem: Environmental > Aquatic > Freshwater > Lake | place: Spain... | reverse complement strand
GTATCTCTTGAACGCCGGCGCCGAACTGCTGGTTATTTACGAGTCTCATAACTTCGCGTCCCGCAACGTCGTATATCTTCAGCGTTACGACTGCAAGTTTCGGTAAAGCAAATGAAATTGTTGTAGTCGGGTTGAACGGGTTCGGATAGTTCTGCATTAACGCAAACGAAGTCGGGGTTTCTGTTACACTACCCGCAACACCGGTGAAAATTGTGCTGTTCTTGAATATGGTTGCGGTGCTTCCGACCGAATAGCTCATCGTATTCGGAAGTAACTGACATCCATACATTGTTGCAGTTGAATTTGTATTCTTTAATATCCAGTCTGCACCACCGTTAGAAGTGTAATAAGTAACACCTGATGATCCTGCAATCATTCCAATATTAACATTTAAAAAATCCACGGCATAGAACGAATAATTGCGCGATGGGACCGAGATTGTATCCCAGAGCACTCCGGCATTAGTTGTTTTATAAATATGTCCGTTGGTGCCTGCTATGTAACCTGTATTAGCATTTAACATTTCAATTCCATACAGGTTTCCGCCGTAATTATCAATAATGCTCATTGAATCCCATGTTACACCGCCGTTTGTTGTTTTGTACGGTCTCGGAGTGTAATTAAGGCAGTAGCCTGTTTAATTCCCGCGGTCAGACACAATGTAATAAATAATTACAGAATAAAATACCGCCGGAAAAAAGCTGAATTACCCTCCTGAATATACTTATACAATTTCGGCATTATTTAATGCAAATACAATTTAAAAAGAGTAACTACTCAGTAGCAATGATTTTTACACGAATTAACACTAATTAGCTCGAATTACACGAATAAAAGAAAGAACTTTCCTGAAATAATCCTGATGCTGAGTAGTTTAGATATTTCCTGTGTTTATATTTTGGCTGTATTATAATAATGGGTAGATGAAAAATTATCACTAAATATAAGATTTTGCTCCTATTCTCAATAAAGTTCTTCTCTGTGTAACTCTGCGTTTTCTCTGTGACCTCTGTGTAACTTCTTTTTATTACACATATCTATTCATTTTTATAATACAGCCTATATTTTTATCCCCCGAAGCCTTCAATTTCGCGGATTTCATCATTTGATACAATATCGTATTTGCGGTAAATATCATACGCCTGCAACTGAAGCTCGCGGTCAATTTCAAATTCGTATTCCATATTAATATACAGATTCTTATCGGAATAATTTTCCGCAAGGAAGAGGTTCAGTTTACTCTCGATGCAAATTTTCGCAAAAGGCTTAATAACATAATCGTTGAACGTTTTGAGCGATTCGCGCGCATTGGCGCGGTTTACTTCGTCTGTTATACCGAGTATAGTTTTAGGCACCCGGAACATTGTGAGTATTTCCTCGCGAATCAGTTTACGGGACGGAATTATTTCAACGTCTTTCGGTGAATTCCTGTAAGCATTAGCTTTGATGCCTTTACCGAGTATAAGAGTGCGTCCCGCATTAGACGGACCTTCGTAACGATCGCGGAGCTGTTCGCGCATTTTTGCGATCTCAGCGTCATTAAGCTGGGGATCGGGCTCGAGTATCATACCAACTGAGGCGTCATAAAGATAAAAACTGCGCTGGTAGAGGTTTTGATAATAGTCTATATCAAGCGTATAGTTGAAAGCGGAAATGATTGATTTTCCCTCTATATTACTATCGGGGTCGGGAATCATGAAATGAATAATATCATCACTTTTATATTTTACACTGTTGCCTCCCGCAGTGTATTCATAGCTTTCCACTTCAGTAAACGCGCGGTTGAGATTAATTCTGACGTTTTTGGCAGGAAGGTAATAAAGACTTACAGGTTTGCCGCGGACGCCGCGGTGAGCGTAAAGATATGCATTGCCGTACAGGTCAAGGCTCGCCGATATTTTCAGAAGTATTTCCGGAAATGTCTGCTTTTTACGGTTAGGAGTGTGAATCAGGTCAAGAAACGGATGCTCGCGAACTTCTTCGGCAGTACCGCTTTCGGCATCACGGCGGAACAGGAATATCTTCGCTTTTGCTATATTTTCCGCCCGGGCGTTTATACAGGCATAAGCGAAACTTTTGTATTTATCGGGAGTACCGCCCTGAAGAACCGACGAGACGGACTGCCATCCGCTGTTATATGACTTTTGCGTCATTGAATTACCCGTGAAGGAACAGCGGATATTTTTTCCGAGACGCGACAGGTATTTTGATGCTTTGTGTATTATGTTGTTTTTCATAAGCAAAAATAGTGAATATTTTCACTTATGATTTCAATATTGCCGGATTACATGAGAGTCGTTATTTTACGTAATGATATCTGACCTTAGCGGCAATTTGTCGGTCTGTAAGTTTATCTGTAGTTTCGGTGTTTGATATTACCTTGCCTAAACCGGCTTTTTTCAAACGCTTTACGAGCTGTGTTTTAGCGTCTCCCGGACCGAATATATAAATTGAATCCGGATTGCGCATGCAGAGTATCACTTCATCGTAAAACTGATTCAGCACACTCGCCAGCTTTTTATCTAATATATCATCGGAGGTAATATCCTTTGCACCGCTTGAATACTTAGGATGTTTCTCTATATGTGAACTGATTTGTATAACATCCTCACCCCTGTCTCTGAAGCTCACGATAACGGCTTTCGTATGGTCAATCCACAAACCAATATTTTTTTTCATTAACTTTTCCCTGTTCAGCATGAGTCTAATATTTTTGAGTTTAAAATCGCCCCGAACTAAAAAGCAGGTATTTCACCATAGCTTCAGGACCGTGAAATGAATGTAACTTATAAAATAGGAAAAAGCTACAGAAAAATTACTAAATAATTTAGGACAAGGTTTTGACACGAATTATCTCGAATTAACCTTTAACCCTAAATATTTTATTCCTTAACACTTAACACTTCTTCACTTAACACTTAAAACTAAATTCATAATATTGACTTGACATCAAGTCAATTATCACCTATTTTTGACTTAAATTCAAGTCAATCAAATGCAGGAGCTAATAACATTTCAAAATACGCTGTTAGAACAAATAGAAGATAAATTCTTCAGATATTTATATAAAGATTTTGATTTAAATCAAAAAATGACTGCAATAAAGGGATTAAGGGGCGCCGGAAAAACAACTCTTCTGTTACAACTTATGAAATACAGGATAAATAATACTTCACAGGCTTTGTACGTAACTGCCGAGCATCCGTATTTTTATAATCACTCCTTGTTCAGCTTAGCGGAGGAATTTTACAGGAATAACGGAAAATACTTTTTTATTGATGAAGTTCATAAATACGATAAATGGTCAAGGGAATTGAAACTTATTTATGATGGATTTCCTGATTTACAGATTATTCTTACTGCATCTTCTATACTTGATATTTTCAGAGGGGAGGCGGATTTAAGCAGAAGGATTATTTCGGTTGACTTACCAGGGATGTCATTCCGTGAATATTTGGATTTTATTTATAATTATCAATTTGAACCCGTTACTCTTAATAAAATAATTTCTAATCATTCTGATATCACAGGTAATATTATTAAATTACTGAAAAAACCATTAATTTATTTTAAAGAATATTTAAAAAGAGGATACCTTCCTTTTACAGCAGGTGAAAGCAATGAGACATATTTAAAAAAACTTTTTCAGGTTATAGATATCTCATTAAACACCGACCTGTCTTATATTGAAGATTATTCCTCCGTTCATATTGCAAAAATTAAAAAATTACTCGGAGTAATTGCAGAGTCCGCTCCATTTGAGCCGAATATTTCCGAGCTTGCAAGAAAACTGAATATTGGCAGGGATACTGTTAATAATTTTTTAAATCATTTGCAAAAAGCAAGGATTTTAAATTTGCTTAACCGGAACGTAAAAGGTTCCGCGGTTTTCAAAAAACCCGATAAAATATATATTGAAAATACAAATTTCAGCTATGCATTGAATTCAAATCCCGATATAGGAACAATGAGGGAAACTTTTTTTCTGAACCAAATTTATAATTCCGGTTACGATATTAATTTACCCGCCAATACTGATTTTCTGATTCAAAAAAAATATTTATTTGAAATCGGCGGAAAAAATAAAAAATCCGTTCAATTAATAAACGGGAACAATTCATTTCTCGTTTTGGATAATATTGAAATCGGACATGCTAATAAAATTCCGCTTTGGCTGTTCGGATTTTTGTATTGATTTGTGTAATAAAAAAACGTTACGAGAGAGGTCACTGAAAAGACACAGAGGTACGGGAGAGAAGAACTTTCCAGAGAATAAGAGCAAAATCTAATTTTTAGTGATAATGTTTTATCTACCCATTTTTATAATACAGCCAATTTTTATAACATTTCATTTCTATTAACATACAGCCCCTTAAAACAATCCTGAGGTGTTCAGCAATTGAGACACGAATTAACTCTTAACACTTAATGATGGTGGAGGTTTTTTTATAACATATTTCTATTAACAGGAAACCCCTACGGGGTTCAACCTGCCTGCTATATACCTGACGCAGACAGGCAGGCAGGGAGCATAGAGCATAACACTTAACACTTAACACTTAACACTTAACACTTAACACTTAGCACTTAACACTTAACACTTCCCGGCAATATTGAAATCACGCTGATATATTCTCTCTATTTTTGAATAAAATGTTTAATCATTTTTTTCAAATTATAATATATAGAAAGGAAAACAAAATATGCGAGAAAAGTACGGGACACAAAATCCCGATTTGAAAGACTCTGATACACAAAACAATTTCATACAGAACGAAGGCGTAATCAGAAAGCAGTTTGTGTCGTCAGAAAAAACTTTTGACGACGGCGAGATGACGATTACGCATTACATCTCCACACTCACACCCGACCGTTACTGCGACATCGTAAACCCGCACGGCATCAATGACAGGAATTACCGTAAAAATCCGGTTGTACTTTTCAGCCACAACTCCGAAAACCTTGTAGTCGGTAAAAACCTTAAACTTAAAGTTGATGAATTCGGTGTTCTGGCAACGACTAAATTCGCCGATACGGAACTCGGCAGGGACCTTTATAAACTAAACAAAGAAGGATATCTGAACGCCTGGTCAATTGGTTTTATTCCCCTGCAGCAGGTCAGTAAAAAGCACGACGACGGCAGAACTTATAATCACATCGAAGAATGGGAACTGCTCGAATATTCCAGCGTACCAATTCCCGCCAATCCCGACTGCCTTAACGTTATGATGAAATCAGTTACCGGCGATTATCTGCGCCGGACATTCGGGATGATATTACTCCGAAAAGATCTGGACGAACGGTTCGGTGAATTTGATGAAAAATTAAAAGTTCTTGAAACAAAAACAGCGACAATATTTAACAACCTTTTAAAACATTTAAACCAAAACGAAAGGATACATTAAAATGAACGAAAGATTTAAGTCACTCGACGATATTAAAATTTCCGCCGAAACGGACGAGCAGAAAATCGAACGCATCGCTTCAAAAGCGGCGGGAGATTTTATGAAGAAGGAAATTGACGAAATCAATAAATCAATACCGGGAATACCCGCCGAACAATTCGTCAGTTCGGAAAACCGCGCAAATACGGCTGTTCAGGACGGAAGGAATTTTCTGAAAGGTATTATACACAACAGACCCGAACTTATACCCGCGCATTATAAAAGTTTTCTGGGTGAAGGAAGCGGCTCGACAGGAGGTAATCTCGTCCCTCAGGAGTGGTATAACAGAATAATGTCGCTGGTATCCGAGGGCGGAGTTGCTTACCGCAACGCGACTATTTTCAATCTGACGCGGAAAGAACTCGTGATACCGAGAATGGATTCAATGCCCGGATTCAACTTCGTAACCGAAGGCGCCGTGAAAGTGGTTTCGAATCCGACTTTTTCTCAGGTAATACTCAGCAGAAAAGACGGCGGTTTTATTGTACTGTTCTCAAGACAGCTCCTTGAAGATGAAGCATTCGACCTGATGGGATTTGTGACGCAAATGGCTGGGAAAATTCTCATGTTGGCGATTGACCGCGCTGCCTTCCGGGGTCTCACGCCGATCAGCGGACTGCTTTCAAACGGTATCGGCGCAACGATAAGCGAAGTCGCAGGGGATGAATTCACTGCAATGACGTATGATGACCTTATAGCAATGGTTTCTGCCGTGCCTTCTCATACGCTCAGAAATGCAAAGTGGTACATGAACCGCACCGTTTACGGCGCAATAAAAAGACTCCGCTATGCTGTCGGAGGCGAATATGTATTAAGTCCGCAGGACAGAAAGGATTTGCTTCTGGAAGGTTATCCGGTTGAACTAACGGATGCCTGCCCTTCAATGGGTGAATCCGGACAGGATAAGGCGTTTATAGGATTCGGTGATCTGGGATATATGGCGTTGGGAATGAGAAACGGACTAACAGTTGATTTCAGTAAAGATGCAACGGTAACTGCCGGCGAAAGCACGTTAAATCTATGGCAGTCGGGACTCGTCGGGCTGAACTTCGGCGCGTCATTTGACGTGAAATTTACGTTTCCGTCAGCACTCAGCGTATTGAAAACTCAGGCATCGTAAATAAGTGTTAAGTGTTAAGTGTTAAGTGTTAAGGAAATATCGAAATCAACCTCAAAATAAATATTTAACATAAGGAGAATATAATGTTAGCAAAATATAAAGTTAAGCAAAACTGTTTCTTTAATTTCCGCAACTTTAAAGAAGGAGAAATTGTCCTTGTTGAAGAAGAAATGGGAAACAAAATGAAAAGCCTTCTTGAGCCCCATGAACGGAGAGAGCAAAAGGAAATACGCGGACAGGCTGATAAACCGAAATCAGATATCCGGAAACCGGTATCTGCCGCACCGCGCGCTGACGCTGAGCCGGCTAAGAACGATACTTCAGATATTGTCAACTACAGCGAACAGCTTACTTTTGTAGTAGATGATAAACAGCCTGCAAAAAACGCCGGGAATCGCACAAAACGCAAGAACGGTAATTGCCCGGCGCAAAACAGTGATGATAAGGGAGAAAACAGCCGATGATAACTCTCGCCGAGCTGAAAGAATACTTATATATTCAGGATAACGCGAATGATGAATTTTTGCTTAAGCTCATTGATATGTCAACAGCCCGCATAAATAATTTATGCGGGCGTGAGCTTAACTTCGGCTCGCGGACTGATATACTCGACGGAAATTCCGAAAATGTTATTTACCTCTTCGGATATCCTGTACAGGAGGTAATATATATTAAATACCGGGAAACTAATCAGGGATTCACGCATGATTTGTTTGAAGGCGGCAGTTTAGCGGATAATATATATCTGGTAAATAAAACCGGAAAGCTTATACTTCTGAACGGATTCAATTTGCCGGAAGGGATTTCGAACGTTGAAATAAAATATTACGCGGGATACTACGACTCATCCCCTATTCCCGAATGCGAAACGCCGAAGGATTTAAAATGCGTCTGCATGATGATGAGCGCCGAGCTTTTTCTGAAAAGTTTCCGGAGTTTTGACAGTGAATACGGCGCGCGCCTGGGACTGGAACGGTATGAACACGGAACAGATGAAGGAACTAACTCTTCAAGAAGGGCTTTTACATACAGAGATGAAGACTTTATGCCGATACTTCGGAAATACCGCGCGCTGAGATTGTGATGATATAACTGATATTTCCCGCATAAAACAACACAATGAAATATACTCTTGTTTTATTGAAAAACTTGATTTACTTTGCAGTATGCAGAGAAGTAAATAAATAACAAAATGCTGAAAAATACTGAAACCGACACGAAAGAAGCCGCTCAGGCGGCTCTCAGGGAGCGGGAAAGCACACTCAGGGCAATCACTTCGTCGGCGCGGGACGCTATCATTGTGATTGATAATTCGGGAAATGTAACTTTCTGGAATGAAGCGGCATATCAAATTCTTGGTTATGCGCCCGCGGAAGTTCTCGGTAAAAACCTGCACTCGGTAATCGTACCTGAAATCTTCATGGACAAGCATAATGAAGCTTTTCCGCATTTTCAAACTTCCGGCGAAGGCGCGGCTGTAGGTAATACGCTCGAATTAATCGCCCTTAAAAAAGATAAAACTGAAATCCCGGTTGAATTGTCTTTATCTGCGGTAATACTTAACAATAAATGGTGCGCAGTAGGGATATTACGCGATATCACAAAACGCAAGCAAGCCGAAAATGCTCTGATAGCCGCTAAAGAAAAAGCCGAAGAATCAGAAAGATTAAAAGCGTCATTCCTTGCCAATATGAGCCACGAATTGAGAACTCCAATGGTCGGCATACTCGGTTTTACCGAATTACTCGGCAATTTCATTACGGATGAATCGCAAAAAAGTATGCTTGAAAAGATATCAACAAGCGGGAACAGGCTTTTAGAGACATTGAATCTGATACTGGATTTATCGAGAATTGAAGCCGGAAAGCTGGAACCGGAAAACTATGAATTCGACCTCAATGAAGCAATAAAAAATTTAATAATACTGTTCGAAAATGAAGCCCTGAAAAAGAAGTTATATGTTAATTTCGAAAATGACGGGAAAGCGCTGTCTGTTGTGCTCGATGAACGGATTGTACGAGACGTCATTATTAATTTGCTGAACAATGCAATTAAATTCACAAAAAAAGGCGGAGTTACAATCAGAACCAAAACAGCCCCGGGAATCAGCGGCAAGTCTGCAATTATTACCGTAGAAGATACCGGTATAGGAATCCCCGCCGATAAACTTGAAACAATTTTCGAAGAGTTCCGTCAGGTGAGCGAAGGGCATAACCGCAGTTTTGAAGGTTCAGGACTCGGACTTACTATTACGAAAAACTTTGTGGAAAAGTTGAACGGCTCAATTAACGTTGTAAGCGAACCGGGCAAAGGTACGGTGTTTACAGTTACACTGCCGGATTCTGTTTCAGAAACTGTTCTGAGTTCAAAACCGGCTGAGAATGAACCGGAAATCAACTCTGCCGAAAAATCAAATGAAAAATTAAACGAAAAATTAAACGAAAAATTAAAAAAGGAATATTCGGTACTTTTAGTCGAAAATGACGAAGGGGCAATAATAATCGTAAACGCATTTCTGACCGGGAGTTTTTCAATTGATACTGCGCGCAGCGGATACGAGGCGCTGGAACTGGTTAAACAGCGCACGTATCATGCAATCCTTATGGATATCAATTTAGGTTCAGGGATGAGCGGTATTGATACGCTGAAAGAAATCCGGCAAATCGAGAATCGTAAAAACATTCCGATTATTGCTTTAACGGCGTTCTCTATGACGGGCGACAGGGAAGAATTCCTCAGTAACGGCTGTGACGGCTATATACCAAAACCGTTCCGTAAACAAAATTTAATTGATACTATTAATGATGTTATAAACCGTTTTTCTGCTTATTCTTAACCACGAATTTGTTAATTGTCACACACTCGGGGGACATCAGTATTTATTGTTAAAACGGTCATTTTAAATAATTTATTGTTTATTTTTGAAACTTTTTTACCGCATTAACGAAATATATTACAGAATTCTTTCACAACCAAATAATTTACTATGGGCTCAACAATATCCAGGAGAAAATTCCTGACGGATGCGGCGATAGGGGCAGTTGCTGTTTCTTTTTTACCGTCATTTTTAAAGTTTAATCCGACCGATGCTTATGCAGGGTTGAGGAATGCCGGCTCGATTAAAGAATATTATGAGAGATTTAATGTCACGGATGAAATGCTGGCTAAGGTGATTTCGGAGGCGATGGCGAAAGGCGGAGATTATTGTGATTTGTTTTTTCAGCATACGATTAGTAATTATGTGATTCTTGAGGATAATCAGGTCAACAGGGCTTATTCGAATGTTGATTTCGGTGTGGGGATCAGAGTATTAAAGGGAGACCAGACCGGATATTCGTTTGCGGAAGATATTACGCTTGCCAATATGCAGAATGCCGCAAGGACTGCCGCAAATATTGCAAGTTCAGGCAAGTTAATTTTGCCGGTGAATATTAAGGAGAAAAAAACCAGAAATATTTACCCGATTGAAATTCCGTGGGATAAGATTTCCATTACGGATAAGATACCGCTGATGACTGAAATGAATGATAAGATTTTTTCTCTGGATAACAGGGTAATTAAAGTTGTCGTGAGCTGTGCCGATGACTCTAATTATATTTTAGCTGTGAATTCCGAAGGTGCCGCAGTTTGTGATTTTCAGCCAATTGGAAGGATTTCGGCAACATGTACTGCGGAATCGGGCGGAAAAAAGGAATCTAATTCTTCTAATGTTGCCGCGCGAAAAGGATTTGAACTTTTTTCGAAGGAGAATATTAATTTTATTTCAAACGATGCCGTGAATAAAACTATGATTCTGTTCGATGCGGTGAAACCTGATGCAGGCGAAATGGAAGTCGTTCTTGCGGCTGGTGATTCGGGCATTTTACTCCACGAAGCAATCGGGCACGGAATGGAAGCCGACTTTAACAGAAAGAAGGAATCAATTTATTCGGCTATGATTAATAAGTATGTTGCAAAGGAATTTGTGAATATTGTTGATGATGCTTTGTATCCGGATTTGCAGGGTTCGATAAATATTGATGACGAATGCAATGATTCTCAGAAAACGTACCTTGTCGAAAATGGGGTTCTGACAAGCTATATGCACGATAAGATTAGTGCAAAGCATTATAACTTAAATCCGACCGGTAACGGGAGAAGGCAGTCTTTCAGGCACATTCCGCTTCCGAGGATGAGAAATACTTATATGACGAACGGTCCGCATAAAAAGGAAGAAATTATTGCGAGCGTTAAAAACGGTATTTACTGCGAGAATTTTACGAACGGACAGGTGCTGATCGGACCGGGTGATTTTACTTTTTATGTTAAGAACGGTTATCTGATTGAAGACGGAAAACTTACGAAACCGATCAAGGACGTGAACATTATCGGAAACGGACCGCAGATGCTGAAGGATATTACGATGGTTGCGGATGACTTTGCTATGGCTAAGGGCGGCTGGAACTGCGGAAAGGGCGGACAGAGTGTCCCTGTTTCAATGGGTTTGCCTACAGTTAAGGTTTCGAAGATTACCGTGGGCGGTATGAAGAAATAATAATTTAAAAAGAAAAATTTTAAGAAGATGAAAATAAAGAACTTAAAAAATACGGCTGAATGGGCAGTGGAATATGCCCTTAAATCGGGCGCTTCGGAAGCGGCGGCAAATACAAGCAGTGTGAAGAGCCTGAATATTACTCTTTTGAATGACGGGATTGAAAAGCTTCAGGAGTCAAATCAGAATTCGCTTAATCTTGATTTGTACTGCAATAATAAATATTCGTCACACAGTACTAATGACTTGCGTGAGGATTCAATGAAGAAGTTTATTGAAGAAGCAGTGAAGATGACAAGTTACCTTGCAAAGGATGAGGCGAGGGCACTGCCGGAAAAGAAGTTTTATCCCGATGCGGGAGTTCTCGGACAGAATCTTGATTTGAATGATGCGTCTTTTGCTTCGATTGATTTTAAGGATAAGCTCGGATTAATTAAGAAAATTTATGAAACCATTAAAGGGAAATCGGACAGGCTGATTAATGTTACTTCTTTTTACAATGATTCGATGAGTAAAGGCGTGAGGGTTCACAGCAATGGATTTAACGGAGAGATTGAACGGACTTCATTTTCGGCTTATGCGAACGTATCGGTAAACGACCCGAACGGCGGGAAACCTTCCGGCGGAGAGGGATGTTCTGCAAGGTATATGAGCGGACTGCTCAGTCCGGATGAAGTTGCTAAAGGAGCACTTGAAAGGGCTCTCGGAAAAATCGGACAGAAAAAAATTGATTCGGGAGTTTATAAGATGCTGGTCGAAAACAGAGTCGGAGGCAGTCCGGTAAGCACGCTTCTGAGGGCGCTCGGCGGCAGGACTCTTCAGCAGAAAAACTCCTATCTGGAAGGTATGCTCGGAAAGAAAATTGCTTCGGAAAAACTGACTGTGACTGATAATCCTTTTCTTAAGAGAGGTCTTGCATCGAGGCATTTTGATGCGGAAGGGCTTGCGGCAAGAAAGATGGAACTGATTACCGACGGTGTGCTGAATGCTTATTACATTGATTACTATTACGGGAAAAAGCTGAATATGGTCCCATTTACAGGAAACCCGTCAAATATTCTGTATAACTACGGTGATAAGTCATTGAAAGATATGGTTAAGATTATTGACAAGGGAATTATGGTTACTGATTTTATCGGCGGTAATTTTAATTCGACTACAGGCGATTACTCGAACGGAATTGCAGGATTTTATATCGAGAACGGCGAGATTAAATTCCCTGTTAATGAAATGAACATTTCCGGGAATGCCAAAGACTTATGGGCAAACCTGCTTGAGATTGGAAGCGACCCGTATCTTTATTCTTCGAATCAAACTCCGAGCTTTTTATTCGATAAGATAGATTTCAGCGGAAAGTAATCCGCAGAATCGGGGATTTTCCGGAACTGAAAAAAAGATTTTCAGGATAATGTTTTTCTTTTTTCCGTATTGAATTTTCTTCATTCCATTTTTGTTGTAAATTCATGTAACTACTCAGCTATCATTAACAATACAATGGAACGCAGATAACGCAGATTAATATGATGAACGCAGATAATTGAAATTGAAATAGGATTGCTATTAAATTTCTGAAAGAAACCAAAGAACTATTTAGAGTGTAAACGCAAAGTATTTTCAAACAAAAAAATCTTATTTAATCATAACAATCAGCGTCATCAGCGTTCTAAATTAGCGGGTGAGTAGTTACAAATTCATAATAATAAAAATAAACCATGAATAAAGCCGTTAAAAACGCGCAGGAAGCAATCGAAGGAATACGCGATAATATGACAGTGATGTTCGGAGGATTCGGTCTTTGCGGAATTCCCGAAAACACTATTATGGCGCTCTCGAAAACTTCAGTAAAAGGTCTCGTCTGTATTTCCAATAATTGCGGAGTGGATGATTTCGGACTGGGATTCCTGCTGAATAACCATCAGATAAAGAAAATGGTATCGTCGTACGTCGGCGAGAACGCCGAGTTCGAGCGTCAGATGATGAGCGGCGAGCTTGAAGTTGAACTTCTGCCTCAGGGCACGCTTGCCGAAAGAATCAGAGCCGGAGGCGCGGGAATTCCTGCGTTTTACGTTCCAGCGGGATACGGAACGGAAGTGGGTGAGGGAAAAGAATCACGCGAGTTCAACGGGAAGATGCATCTGCTGGAGCTTGGGCTTACTGCTGATTTTGCCGTTGTGAAAGCCTGGAAAGGCGATACGGCGGGTAATCTGATTTATAAATACACGGCTAATAATTTCAATAATATGATGGCAATGGCGGGAAAAATCACTATCGCTGAAGTTGAAGAACTTGTTCCCGCGGGCGAACTCGATCCGAATTTCATTCATACTCCGGGAGTTTTCGTGCAGAGAATATTCAAGGGCATTGATTACGAAAAACGAATTGAACAATTAACTTTATCAAAATAATCAGTCATGGCATTAGATAAAAATCAGATAGCGCGGCGTATTGCGCGCGAATTGAAAGACGGGAATTTTGTTAACCTGGGAATCGGCATTCCGACGCTGGTAGCGAATTTCATTCCGGAAAACATTCATGTTACGCTTCAGTCGGAAAACGGAATGCTGGGTATGGGACCATTCCCCACTATGGAGACTGTTGATGCCGATCTGATTAACGCCGGTAAACAAACAATCACATATCTGCCGGGTGCGTCGTTTTTCGATTCCGCAACGAGCTTTGCTATGATAAGAGGCGGACATATTGATATTACAATACTCGGCGCTTTTGAAGTATCGGAAGCGGGTGATATTGCAAGCTGGAAAGTACCCCGTAAACTCATTAAAGGTATGGGCGGCGCGATGGACCTTGTGGCATCGGCTAAGAACATAATTGTTGCAATGCAGCATACTAACAAAGAAGGACAGTCGAAGCTCCTTAAAGAATGCACACTTCCGCTTACGGGCGTGAACTGCGTGAAAAGAATTGTAACAGACCTCGCCGTTCTTGACGTTACGGAAAAAGGATTCAGACTTCTTGAACGCGCGCCGGGCGTAACGGTTGAACAGATAAAAGCCGCAACGGAAGGTACACTTATTGTAGAAGGCGAAATTCCTGAAATAGTTTTATAGTTTTTTAGATATTAATTTCATAACAAATGAATTATCCAAAAAAAGTCGTAATAGGTGATATAACAGTTCGTGACGGTTTTCAGCACGAAGAGAAGTACATACCGCCCGAAGCAAAACTCTGGCTTGCCGAACAGCTGATACTCGCAGGATTCAAACACGTTGAAGTTACAAATCTCGGCAATCCCCTGGGAATGCCGCAGTTTAAAGACGCCGATGAACTGATGAAAAAAATCAGGAACAGCAAAAAGGTTGCTCATCTTTTAAAAGACGTTTCACTCACCTGCGTTACAATACGAGAAAAGGCTGTCGAAAGAGCTGTAAAAAATAAGCTGGAAGGGTTCGGACCCGACAGAATACTGCTGATGGTTTCGACAAGCGAATCGCATCACAGGAAAAACTCTGGACTGTCGCTCGACGAATACTGGAAGATGTCGGAAAAATGCATAAAGGAAGCACGGGACGCAGGCATAAAAGTCAACGGAACGGTCAGCACTATCTGGGGATGCCCGATTGAAGGTCCGACTAACATGAAAAAAGCTGTAGAATTCACAAAACGCTGGTTCGATATAGGCGCAAGCGACGTTGAGCACGCCGACCATGACGGCTCGGCTTCGCCCGACAGGATTTATAAATATTTTTCGATGCTGATGGATGAGTTCCAGAGTCCTGCGAAGCACATCGTTCACCTGCACTCGACGCGCGGATGGGGGCTTGCAAACGTGCTTGCGGCACTGCAGGCGGGAATGACCAATTATGAATCTACTATGGGCGGAACGGGCGGACAGCCGGCGAATTTCGTCAGCGGTGTACCTGTCAGCGGAACGGGTGATTATTATTACGCCGACCCGTTAATAACCGGACTCGTATCAACGGAAGATATGGCCGTCATGATGGATGAAATGGGAATTGAAACTAATCTCGATATAGACAAGATACTCGAAACCGGAAAAATGGTCGAGCGGATTATCGGAAGACCGCTCCGCTCCGAATGCATAAAGACGGGGAGAATACCGAAATCGCTGACGGGCAGATGATGAATTTCCCAGTCAGCTTGCAGAACTGATTCAATATTAACTACACGGCAGGGAAAAAAAGTAACTTTTAAGGGCATGCAGGCAGGCATTAACCATAAGCTTTTCAAAGCACAGGCGAAACATATCATTTAGAAAAAAGTCAACGAAACTTAAAGAATAAATGACACGTAGCATAAATAAAGTACGTATTATTTATGGAGAAATATATACATAGTTCGTGTCACAGCTTTTCATTTTATCCCCCGGTTAAATACTTTTATTAAATTTTAAATAATCACTACTATGAAAAAAATTATTATTATTTTGCTCGCAATCCTTACAGTGCCTGCGTTTACGTTTTCGCAGATAATTTACAGTCCGAGAATAGATTCGGTTATTAATCTTGTATCGCTTCCGCTTATGACTAAATATGTACGCGACCTTAGCGGAGACACGATTACAAACATAGGCGGTCAGCCTTACCGTATAATATCAAGATTATGGAATTCACAGGGGAATTCAAAAGCCGCAGAGTACATTTACGGGAAATTTCAGAGTTTTGGTCTCCAGACCCGCTATCAGATCCATAATCCTAATACTATGAATTATCCGTTAATAACGAATGTAATTGCGAAAAAAACCGGATGGAAATACCCGAATCAGAAAATTGTTATCGGGGCGCATTATGATAATATGAGAGGCGGAGCTTTGTTAACCGATACTATCCCCGGCGCCGATGATAATGCTTCAGGCGTAGCGGCAGTAATTGAGGCGGCGAGACTTCTCGCCAGTTACAATCTGAAATTTACGGTTGAGTTCGTAGTTTTTGACGAAGAAGAAATCGGGCTTATAGGCTCAAGGGCTTATGCCGACAGCTGCCGTGCCGCTTCCGATACAATTATCGGAGTATTGAATATGGATATGATTGCGTGGGACGGAAACAACGACGGTGTTGTCAGAATAATGACACATCAGTTTTGTGATATACTCGCTGATATGCTTATAAATACTTATCAGAGATATAATATAAATCTCTCAGCGGTGAAATCCTTTAATTCGGGAGGGAGTGACCATGTGGCTTTCTGGGAAAGAGGATATTTTGCGATTACTTCAATTGAACCGGTAGGTGATTTTAATCCGTATTATCATTCACTCGGTGACCTTATCGGATTTTTTAATTCGAATTATTTTCTGAAAAATTCGAAAGCGAATCTCGCCGCTTTAATGTCTATCGGAGATGAATTATTTTATTTGATTTCTCATAATCCCGTACAATCTTCTTTTGACACGACACAAAGAATCACATATTCCGATATTTTTTTCGGCGTACCTTTTGCTTCAGGTGCGGGCGCACCGCGGCTTTATTATAAAACCGGGAACGGACCATTTCATTGGGTAAACGCCTCGCATATAAACGGCAGTGGATTCGAATTCACTATACCGGGACAGCCGACCGGAACACAAATATCTTATTATATTGCCGCTCAGGATTCAACGGGGATATACTTAGCGACCAGTCCGCCGGGCGGAAGCGGAGTAAATCCTCCGGGAACAACTCCTCCGCCTCAGCTGTATGTATATCATGTATTGTCACATATCGCATTTACATCGAACAATCAAAAGCCGATATCGGATAATCAATATACTCGGGATACAATACATATTCCGGAAAACGGCATCGTACAGGATTTAAAGCTGAATTTAAATCTCAACCATACAAACGACGGTGATATATTAATAACGCTTCTGAAGGGTTCATCAATTGCAAATCTAAGTCAGTTTAACGGAAACAACGGACAAAACTATACAAACACGACATTTCATGATACTGCCTCATTTTCGATAACACAGGGAACGCCGCCGTTTACGGGATATTTCAGACCGCAGGCTACATTCAGCACCTTTAACGGGACACAGATGCAGGGTGACTGGATACTCAGAATATACGATATGAGGACAGGAAATACGGGAACTTTACTTAACTGGTCGCTCGATATAAAATATTCAAAACCTGTATCGGTTAAAAAAGAAGAGACCATTACTGCGGATAAATTTATGCTGTATCAGAATTATCCCAATCCGTTCAATCCCTCGACTGTAATAAGATATTCGATATCCGAAAATTCGAATGTACTTCTGAAGATATATGACGTGTTAGGAAAAGAAGTAACTACTTTAATAAACGAGGGACAATCAGCCGGAACGTATTCGGTTAGCTGGAATGCGGTTTCGATGCCGGCAGGTGTGTATTTTTACAGACTGAATGCAAATGAATACACGGAAACGAAGCGTATGATACTTATGAAATAACGACAAATGCCGTAATAGTAAATAACGACATTTGTCAGTTATATTTGCACAACGTAAAGAATACCTTTTTCGCTCCGAATGCATAAAGACGGGGAAATACCGAAATCGCTGACGGGCAGATAATCAGGGGTCTGATAAGGTTTCGTGTTACCTGTCAAATATTTACTCCGGAGTAGGTATTATTTTCTCCGTTATATGACACACAATCAATATTAAAATCAGGAAATGATTTAAGGAATTTTCTGTATTTATCTTTTTTAAATTCGCGTCCGTCAAATTTAATTTCAAAAGCGTTCCCCTGCCTGAACATGTCTTCTATTATAAAGTCAATTTCATTACCGTCAGAAGTCCGCCAGAAATAAATTCTGTCAGTATCAAAATTGTCCCTGAACCTTATATAAGCGTAATTCTCGAATAAAAATCCTTTGTCCTGCCTTACAGAAATATTCCTGAAATCGTTTAAAAGCAAATTCCTGAAACCCGTATCATTGAAATAAAATTTCGGCATTTTCCTTAAACTCTTGCCAATATTTGTAAAGTAAGGCTTTATCGTCTGAATTTGAAAGCACTTTCTTAATGTTGTTACATAGTTTTCGACTGTATGAGGCGACACATCAAGAATCTTCGCAAGAGAATTATTATTCAGTAAACCCCCCGTATTATGCGCAAGCAGAGAGAGAAGCTTATACATACGGTCTTCGCTTAATATACCGGATTCCATCATATCCCTTTTTAAATACGTATGAACAAGTTCCTTAAGAATTTCTTTTTTCTCTTCTATATCTTTTGTTAAAACGACTGCCGGATATCCTCCGTAAGAAATATATTCGTCAAGCAAAGAGAATAATTCACGCTTATGAACAGAAAATAATTCTTTGTTAAAACGGATTCTCTTTAATTCGGAAAGAAGATTCTCATGTCCCCTGAATTCGAGAAACTCTTCAAAACTAAGGGAGTACATCTGAAACAGCCATTTACGTCCGGCAAGCGAATCTTTGAATTTTGTGTCAATATAAAATGCACTGCTTCCAGTGACAATTAATTTCAGAGTATCAGCATAAAAATCGTAATTGTATTTCAGAAAATTTGAAGGATTTTTCAGATACTGAATTTCATCAATGAACACATAAAATTTTTCCGAAACATCGCTGACCCTGTCAGGAGGTTTCGAAACATATTTAAAAAGATTCTCGGGATGCTCGTTCAGCAAATTATAGATTCCCGGTTCTTCAAGATTGATATAAAATGTCATATTGTACTGCACGCTCAGTTCATCATACATTTGTTTCAATAACGTTGTTTTCCCAACCTGACGCGGTCCGGTAAGAATAATAAACTGTTTATCGTTTAATCGTTTGTAAATATCTTTGTATAAATATCGCTTCATTAATACTTGTTTTTACATGTAATATAATACAATTCAGAGAATTTAGCAATAGCATTGCAAAAATAACCGATATTTTTGCATTCTCACTGCAAAATTCTCGGTTTTACTATTAACTTATTGATAAATTAATGAAATAAAAACCGATATTTTTCAGGACTTCAATATTGAGTTCGCACCGAAAAGTCTTTTTTGGGACAAAGGCTATAAGCTTCACTAATATTATTATAATGTCCCGTGGTAACCCTTTATAATAATACATTCCACTACATAGTCTATCTGCTATACTTCTGATTCAGTGAACTGCTATTACACGTATTCTATAAAGAATTAAGTTGAATTATATATATGTTATAACAATATATTACATGGTTAATAAAAAACGGCACGGTATTTGCGATGTTTTTTAATATTAAAAAGAATTTTTTCTAAAAACAATAAAATAAAAAAAACATGAAAAAAAATCTCTCAGTTACACTTTTAGCTGTAATTATGCTTTTTCTCGGCTTATTTTCAAACGGTTTTTCTGATAACAGAGGAATAACCGAAGTTAAATATTCAGGTGCCGGAATCGGTACAAACGGAATCAAGTTCGAAGACCCTTACCACGCAGGCGTTATTCTGACTGAATGGGCGGGTGTTATTAATGGTACAATAGACGGCAGCAGTGTTGTATCAGGTTTCTATTGTGTAGATATAAGAAATTGGCTCGGTATTAATGAAATATATAATGATTCAAGTTATACGAATAAATATATTAATTACATACTGTTTAATCACATGCCGTATATAACAGCATGGCCATACACCGGCTCTGCCGCTACAAAAGAAATCGAAGCCGCTGCAGTTCAATGCGCCATATGGCATTACACTGACGGTGTTAACGCGAACACAATACAGAATGCAGACGTAAAAACAAGAACATTAGCAATAATAGCTGATGCTGAGGCACATTCAACTTTTGGTGTTCCGTTTAAAAATATTGAAATTATACCCGTAAGTGTTTTGCATAATCCGCTCATTCCCGAAACACTGAAAGTTAAAGTTGTGACTGAACTCGGTGTTGGAGTATCGGGTGTCACGGTTACACTTGCAACTACTTCGGGTACATTAAGCTCAGCATCTCTGGTGACGGGAGCAGACGGATACACTCCTAATTTCACACTTACAAAAGGAAGCAGTGTGCAATCCTATCTTTCTGCAAAGGCAAATAATATTATTCTCTCTCCCGGAACAATATTTATTCATAATGGCAGTCCGGATGTGAAGCAAAAAGCTGCTCTTGCAGAGGCAAAACACGGAAATAAGATAGATTATTGCGACCTTACATGGGATACTACAAGCGGCGGCGGTTCCGGGGGTCTTGAGTCAACATACGATTTGGGTGAACTGCTGTTGCAGAGATATATGAAAATCAGAAGCGGTAAGACAACAAAGATGCTTGCAGTAACAAACTTCATGTTTTCTCCGAATTACCTTCTGAAAGACATAATTCCGTTAAACGGACCGTTCAATTCCAATGCAGTTGAAACTACACCGTTTGACATACTCGGAATCTCAAATGCAACTTCTGCTTATGCATGTGATTATAATGTAAGCGCTAACAGAGTGGGAGCGGTTTTTGCGACAACAACAAATCCGCCCGACGTTTACAACCATACAAAAGCAACCTGCGACCGTTATTCGAAATATGAATTAATGGACATCAAAGGCGTAAACGCAAACGGCAGAGATTTCTACATGGCAAAATTGTTTAACTCCAGAAAAAATGTCACCGATTATTCAATCACATTCAGCGTTTATGAATCAGTGGGCGGCTTTATCGTTGACAATAAATGGACTATTGAAGAATATCAGGTACCTTCGGGCTCGATTAACGTCTATAACTTCCAGGCATGGGCTGGTACTGAATTCGGAGCAAAAGAAATAGTCAGCAATATAATTTCAAAACTCAGTACACTGAAACCCGTTACTTATATTGACGCTCCTCTAAAATCTCCGGATATTTACATCAAGAAAGCAAGTTATAATAACGACGGAAAATTGAGATTCAAATTCGCGAACTCAACAACCGTAACAAAGACACTTCCTTTCACTGTTACTTACAGACCTCAGCAAGGAATGCCCGAGCAGACTACAACAATCAACATTACCATTGCTCCGGAAATCAGTGAAGTAATTGTGCCGTTCGCATATCTCTCCGGCGCTAACATAACCATGAACGGTGAAAACGGCTTCAAAGACGCAGTATTCGTCGGCGGAGGTTTATATGCTCCGTTTGCGGGTCCTGGAAGCGTAATCAGCGGTTTCGAAAATATAGTAACTACAACTCCTCAGTTCCCGGCGGGTACAATGGTATTCACCGGCGGAGCGAGAATATACGGTTATACAAGCGACGTGCTTTATATCGGCAGGTCTCTTGACGCGACTTACGAGGGAGTCAGCCTTGCTAACTTCAGTAAAATCAAATTTGAAGCCAAGGGAACGGGCGTAATGACGGTTCAATTGGAAGCATTCGCTAACAATCAGTATTCTTATCCTTTCGTAAACGTAAATCTTTCGGGCGATTCATCATACGAAATTCCTTTAAGCAGTTTCATGGTAAACGGCGTACAGGCTGATTTGAGCGCAGTATCACTCGTTCTTTTCAAACAGGAAGTAATTCACAATCCTATGATGACTTATGCCGATTTCTCCGTAAAGAATGCGGGAATCACACCGAATCCGGTCGGAATTTCGGGTATCGAAACACAGGTCAAGGACTATGAACTTTCTCAGAACTATCCTAATCCTTTCAATCCGGTAACGAACATTAACGTCAGCATTCCGAAAGAAGGATTTGTTACGCTTAAAGTTTACAACTTACTTGGACAGGAAGTTGCAGTTCTGATAAACGGCACTATGAAGCCCGTCAGCAATTACAAGGTTGCATTCGACGGTAGTAAACTGCCGACAGGCGTGTATGTATATAAACTCACATCACCCGACGGCGCCTCATTGATTAAGAAAATGACATTAATAAAATAAGGCTTCACTCAACATTAATAAAGCGGGGGCTGACCTTAACAGGTCAGTCCCCTTTTTTTTTACAATATTTTCTATTAACAGGAAACCCCTAACGGGGTTTTCTTTTTTTTAACAATATTTTCTATTAATATGAAACCCCTAACGGGGTTTTCTTTTTTTTAACGATATTTTCAATTAACAGGAAATCCCATACGGGGTTTTCTTTTTTTTAACGATATTTTCTATTAACAGGAAACCCCTAACGGGGTTTTCTTTTTTTTAACGATATTTTCTATTTACAGGAAACCCCATACGGGGTTTTAGAACAAAGAGCATAAAAATCCCGTAGCGTTGAATGTTAGTAGCATTCGATATTTCAATTTCCACAATTCCATACGGGGTTTTAGAACAAAGAGCATAAAAATCCCGTAGCGTTGAATGTTAGTAGCATTCGATATTTCAATTTCCACAATCCCCTACGGGGTTTAAGAACAAAGAGCATAAAAATC
>Ga0247841_10004884_pt1 | contig 22386 bp, 17 predicted proteins | sample LaCruzMarch2015__2_FD_192410 | JGI IMG/M metagenome (GOLD analysis project Ga0247841, IMG submission 192410) | Freshwater microbial communities from meromictic Lake La Cruz, Castile-La Mancha, Spain - LaCruzMarch2015_18m | ecosystem: Environmental > Aquatic > Freshwater > Lake | place: Spain... | reverse complement strand
CTCCCTGCTTCTTTTCACTTTTGAACAAAAATTGGTCGGTCAATATCTCGATACTGTTGTTACAAGCCGGGATATCGAAGTTTATTACACGGAAAACCGCAGCCAGTTTGAATTAAAGGGGAATATCGTGAGATTCGATTTTGTTAAGATTAAAAAAGGATCAAGGCACCTGAGAGAGTTCCGAAATCTGTTGAAGTCGTCTGACCCTGAAAATGTTGTTAAGCTGGCAGAATATGCGGAAAAGAATGCCACCGATTATTGGTTTGCAAGAGAATGGGTATCGATGAATGAGTTACTGGATGAAATGCCGCTTGAAGTGGATAACCAGGCTCTTTTCCTGCGAAGGACCAATTATGCTGAAACAGAAGATTCATTGTATATTTACCTGGTAAGGATCAACGACTATAAAACTGCCGATAGTATCTCCCCGGTTGAGTTTGAAAAGGATAAAATCAGGAATATCATCCTGAATGCCAGAAAAATTGATCTTATTGAAAAGAAAAGACAGGAGTTTATCGATCAGGCATTTAAGGATGATAAAGCGAAGATCTATTAATCTTGTTTTCATACAATAAATTAGCTTTTCTGTGGTTTAAATTCTAATGGATATATTTATGAAAGAAAAGAATATACCACACTTCAACTATGTTCTCCTTTGCATATTTATCCTGCTTTTTATACAGGATCAGATCCGGGCGCAAGAAATTGTAGTTGACCGGATCATTGCCGTTGTGGGAAAAAATATGATCCTGGAATCTGAGGTTGAGGCACAGTATTTACAGGACAAGATGCAGGGCGCAATTGAAGGTTCTGCTAGCAATGCAAGATGCCAGATCCTGCAAAAAATGCTGCGGGATAATTTATTGCTTAACCAGGCGGAACTCGATAGCGTTGTTGTATCCGAAAGCGATGTAGAACGATCATTAGACCAACGGCTCCGGTATTTTATCTCACAGTTTGGATCGCAGGAAAAACTGGAAGAGTATTATGAGAAATCGATCATAGAGATCAAGGAGGAATTCCGCGAGATGGTTAAAAACTACATGCTGGTCGAGCAAGTGGAATCTGACATTACGAAGAATGTTTTTGTAACACCTAATGAAGTCAAGGAGTTCTACCGGAACATCCCTCCTGACAGTATCCCGCTGATCAGCGCAAGTGTTGAGATGACACAGATCATTATCATACCGCCGGTAAGTATGGAACAAAAGGTGATGATCAAGGAGAAATTAAGAGATCTGCGAAGAAGAGTGGTTGAAGGTGAAAATTTCGCCACCCTTGCTATTCTCTATTCTGAAGATCCCGGCTCTGCCGTAAAAGGAGGAGAGATAGGCTTTTTCGGCCGCGGGGAATTATATCCTGAATATGAAGCTGCAGCTTTTAAAATGAAAGAAGGTGAAATTTCCGAGATTGTTGAATCAAAAGCCGGTTTTCATATCATCCAACTCATTGAAAGAAAAGGAGACTATATAAATACGCGTCATATCCTCCTCCAAACCAAACCTTCACCAATCGATCTCGAAAATGCGAGAATCAAATTAGACAGCGTCCTGGTCCTGATCCGAAACGGTGACATTACTTTCGAAGACGCGGCAATAAAGTACTCCGATGACCCTGGAAAATCCGGTGGCGGATATATCATCAATCCATACACGGGTACTACCTGGTTTGAGATGGACCAGCTGGAACCCCAGGTTTCATTTGTTATCAATAAACTTGAAGCCGGCCAGATATCCTCTCCTGTTCCTACGCAGACAGAAGAAGGTAAAGAAGCTTTCAGGCTGGTGAAGCTAAAAGCGAGGACTGAGCCTCACCGGGCTAATCTGACCGATGACTATAGCCTGATAACAGATTGGGCCTTGCAGTATAAAAAGCAGCAAAAAATCATGGAATGGGTGAATAAAAATGTCGAAAATGCCTATATAATGATAATCGATGATTATAAAAACTGTAAATTCGATTATAATTGGTTTCCAGCAGATAAGTAACCGGAAAACATTGCATTTAAAAAAATTAAATTTTTAAACAATCAAGGATAATAATATTTCAATGATATCTTACAAATCTGATGTTGAAGCCGTTGATGCTTTTGTTGAAAAATATGACACCCTGAGGGCGGAAATTGCCAAGGTTATTGTCGGACAGGACGAAGTTGTCAAAAGAGTATTGATCTCGATATTCAGCCGTGGACATGGATTGCTTGTCGGGGTTCCGGGTCTGGCAAAAACCTTAATGGTCAATACGATAGCAAAAGCTCTTGGCCTGAGCTACAGCAGGATCCAGTTTACACCCGACCTGATGCCTTCAGATATCATTGGTACAGAGATCCTGGATGAAGAAAGGAAGTTCAAATTTATCCGGGGGCCTGTATTTGCCAACATCATCCTGGCAGATGAGATCAACAGGACACCTCCCAAAACACAATCGGCATTGCTCGAGGCCATGCAGGAGAAAGCTATAACTGTTGCCGGCAAAAATTATAAGCTGTCGGAACCCTTTTTCGTTCTGGCAACCCAGAATCCAATTGAGCAGGAAGGTACTTATCCTCTGCCCGAGGCGCAGCTTGATCGTTTTATGTTTAATATCTGGCTTGATTACCCATCTTTTGATCAGGAGATAGAAGTAGTGAAGAGCACTACGCAGGACAAGCAGGTGGATTTGAAAGTTGTCCTCAGTGCAGAGGAGATTTTATTTTTCCAGGGACTGATCCGCAGGATTCCGGTACCTGAAAATGTTTACAAATATGCCGTTTCCTTATCGGCTAAAACCCGGCCCGGTACACCGGCAGCTCATGCTCTGGCAAACGACTTTGTTACCTGGGGTGCCGGACCAAGGGCATCGCAATACCTCATAATCGGGGCTAAATGTCACGCCGCCATCCAGGGTAAATATTCTCCCGATATCGAAGATATTAAAGCCATCGCCTCTTCCATTCTGCGTCACAGGATTGTCAGAAATTACAAAGCTGAGGCTGAAGGATATTCTATTGATAAAATCATACAGGAATTCCTGAAATAAAATATTTACTTTAACTCCGGCCTTTATGAAAAAAAGTAAGGTTTTTCTTATCAGTCTGGCCGCAATATTATTGATAGTCATCATCTGGATCGTCGCCGGCAGCGGCCCGGAGAAGGAAACGACGGTTGAGGTTCCCGTTAAGTCTGGCAAGTTTGATATCACGGTGACTACGACCGGTGAATTGGAGGCCAAAAGCTCTGAAAAGATCATGGGCCCGGTCAACCTGCGTGATTTCCGTATCTGGCAGGTTAAGATCGAAGATATCATCCCGGATGGTACGGTAGTCGATTCAGGACAATATATCGCCACCCTCGACCGTACCGACCTGGTTAATAAGATGAAGGACCAGGAACTTGAGATCGAGAAACTGGAAACCCAGTTTACCAAGACACAGCTGGATACAACCCTGGAGCTTAGAACGAACAGGGATAACCTGGTGAACCTGAGATATGCGCTTGAAGAAAGACAGATAGTGGTCGACCAGTCAATCTATGAGCCGCCGGCAACGCAACGGCAGGCAAAGATTGAACTCGAAAGGGCTCAACGGAATTATGAGCAGGCGATCGAAAATTATGAGCTTAAGCTTAGGAAATCAGAAGCAGATATGCAGGAGATCAATACTTCCAAGAAGAAAGTCCAGTCGGATTATAACAAAATGGTTGCTGTACTTAACGAATTTACCATTTATGCCCCCAAATCCGGAATGGTGATCTATCGCCGTGGCTGGGATGGTCAGAAACAGGGGATTGGTTCAGAAATCAGTGTCTGGGATCCGATTGTTGCCGAGCTTCCCAACTTAAAAGAGATGAAATCGAAGACATACGTTAACGAGATAGATATCAGTAAAGTAAAGGTCAACCAGGAGGTGCACCTTGGTGTGGATGCCTTTCCTGATAAGAAATTTACCGGAAAAGTGATCGAAGTGGCTAATATCGGGCAACAGCTTCCGAATTCCAATGCCAAGGTTTTTGAGGTCAGTATTGAAGTGAACGAATTTGATTCTATTCTCAGGCCAGCCATGACTACTAAAAATGAAATCCTGACCTCAAGTATCGACAGTGTGCTTTTTATTCCGCTGGATTGTGTACAGTCAAATGATAGCATGAGCTACGTTTATTCGGGCAGTTCACGCAAACAGGTCATTCTTGGACCTTCGAATGAAAATGAAGTAATTATCAGGGCAGGATTACAGGCAGGCGAGGAGATTTACCTGGTTGCACCATCCAATGCGGAGAATAACAGGCTGATCAGGCTTGACGCTGAAGTAATCGAGAAATTCCGTCATGAAGAAATCCGAAATCCGTAAAAAGAACTGGCAACGTTACCTCCATTCGCTCAACATCGCAGTGGAAGCAGTAATTGCCAACCGTTTCAGATCGATGCTTACTGCTCTGGGCATCATCTTCGGAGTGGCTGCTGTGATCTCTATGATGGCTATTGGCAATGGCGCCAGAAAATTAATCCTCGACCAGATCAAACTGGTCGGGGTTAACAATATCGTCGTCACTCCGGTGCTGGAAATGAAGGGAGAAGGCGGTGGAGACACTGATGAAGAAAATAGCGGGCAGAAAATACAGAAAAAATACTCTCCGGGACTGACCCTCGAAGACGTGGATGGTATAAAAAACATCATTCCAACCGTTACCAGGGTGAGCGCGGAAGTCAGCTTCGACTCTTTCATTATTAAAGGGGGAAAACGTTCAGCAGCCAAATTGATCGGGGTAACCAACGATTTCTTCGAAGTTTATAACCTGAAACTTTTCGAAGGACAATACTTCCAGGAACAACAGATGGTGTCGGGAAGCCCGGTATGTATTATAGGTCCAAGTGTGAAATCAAGGTTTTTTTCACAGGAAGACCCACTCGGTAAAACCATCAAATGTGGAGGGATCTGGCTTACCGTGATTGGAGTTCTCGAAAACCGGGTATTCCAGGTCGATGAATCTAAAGATATTGGTATCAGTGATTACAACGACCATATCTATGCACCTATCCATACCGTCCTTCTCAGATATAAAGACAGGGCCTGTGTGAATGAGGCTTCTTTCAATCAGGGCGGGAGTTCCATGGTGTTTATCGATGGGGGAATGGCTTTTTCTTCCAGTAGTTCTTCCGGATCGGTAGACGATAATTACAACCAGCTCGACAAGATTGTTGTTCAGGTTAATGATAGCAAATACCTCGATGCTACTACCAAAGCCCTCACAGCCATGTTGAAAAGACGACACCAGCAGGTTGATGATTTCCAGGTTAGCGTACCTGAGTTATTGCTTAAACAGGAGCAAAGGACAAAAGACATTTTCAATATAGTTCTGGGTGTTATTGCAGGCATTTCTTTGGTCGTCGGCGGCATCGGTATAATGAACATCATGCTGGCTTCAGTTATGGAGCGGACCAAAGAGATAGGTATCCGGCGGGCATCAGGAGCCACCCGGAGAGATGTAATCTTCCAGTTCCTTTCGGAAGCTACGATCATCAGCATCTCCGGCGGGGTGATAGGAATTGCGTTCGGGGTTATCTTTGCCTTAATGATCCATCGGGCGACAGGGATCCTGACGATAGTGACACCTGTATCCATCGTGGTTTCTTTCGGAGTCTCAGCTTTTATCGGAATCCTTTTCGGGTATATGCCGGCAAAAAGAGCCTCCGATCAGGATCCGGTTGAATCCTTAAGGTATGAATAGCATAAAATCATTCGCCATCATGAGGTTAATAGTTATTCTTTCTACAGCCATCATCCTTGTGATGACTGGTTCAACTTCTTATTCACAGGACGAAACTTTAGTGCTCACCCTCAGCGAGGCTCTGACTATTGCCAAATCCCAATCTGCTGATGCGATGATAGCCAAACACCGTTTCAGGATGAATTACTGGCAGTACCGTTCTTTTAAGGCCGACTACCTGCCTTCTGTCAACCTGGATGCAAACCTTCCCAGCTTTAGCCGCTCCTTTCGCACCATTTCCGTTCCCGATGGACCTGATATTTTCCAATATAATACCCTGGGAAATTACTCCGCCGGGATGACAATAAATCAAAAAGTAGGTTTTACTGGCGGGACGGTCTTCCTGGAATCCCGGCTACAACGCCTGGATAATTTTATTGATGACAGCACCTATAGCACTTATCAGTCGACCCCGATAATTATCGGCTATCGTCAGCCTATTTTTCAATATAACGAGTACCGATGGGCAAAACAGCTTGAACCGCTTAAATATGAAAAAGCCAAACGGCAATACCTCGAAGATGTTGAACAGGTGTCAATCACTACGATAAACCATTTTTTCAACCTGTTGTTAGCGCAGATTGAAAAAGGTATAGCCGAGAAAAACCTGAACAGCTATGATACACTTTTCAAGATTGCCAAAGGCAGGTACCAGCTTGGAAAGATTGCCGAAAATGAATTGCTGCAACTGGAATTGAACTATCTCATGGCAAAAGCCTCGGTGGATAATGCAAGCCTGAATTATGAAAATATGCTGTTCCGCCTGAAGTCTTTTCTAAGGCTGAAAGATGCCACTGCTATACAATTGTTGCCGCCGGCAGAAACCAGGCATAATGTGATCAATACTTCACAGGCCCTCTCCGAGGCGAGGAAGAATACAGCTACCTCTATTGACTTCCAGGAGAGGTTGATCACTGCTGAAAGCGATGTCAGGAAAGCTAAAATGAACGGAAGGTTCGATGCCGATCTCTACGTGGAATACGGACTGACGCAAAGCACCGAATCTTTTTCGAAAGTATACCAGAACCCGGTTGATCAGCAACAGTTGAATCTTGGGATAAATGTCCCTATCCTGGATTGGGGAAAAGCAAGAGGGCAAATCAAGGTTGCAGAATCGAACTTCGAACTTGAACAAACTTCTGTAGAACAGGAAATTATTGATTTTGAACAGAATGTTTTTCTCAGCGTGATGGAGTTTAATATGCAGAAGAACCAGCTTTTTATCGCCTCAAAAGCTGATACCGTTGCCCAGAAAAGGTATGATGTCACCCAGAAACGTTACATGATCGGCCAGGTTAATGATGTCCTGGAACTGAACAATGCCCAGATCGACAATGACAACGCACGGAAAGGTTATTACTCCGCGCTTCGCAGCTATTGGATGAATTACTATCAGTTGCGCAAGATGACACTTTACGATTTCATCGATAATAAAATGCTGATCTTTGATATCAGGGAAATTATGTAATTTGTTGAATATTTGAGAGAAAGGTGTAAATTTGCACAGAATATAACCCCCTCCCCTCACCCCTCCCCCAATTGGGGGAGGGGACGGGGGTTGGGGCAAACTTAAAATTTAAAATTTAAAATTTAAAATTAATATTGTATGGCAGTTTTAGTTGGTAAAAAGGCTCCATTGTTTGAAGCCGACGCCGTTGTTAATGGCGGTGAATTTGTTGAGAAATTTTCCCTGGAACAGTATATCGGGAAAAAATATGTTATCTTTTTCTTTTATCCCCTGGATTTCACATTTGTTTGTCCGACTGAGATCCTGGCATTCCAGGATAAGCTTGCCGAGTTCGAGAAAAGAAATGTGGCAGTAGTCGGATGTTCGGTCGACAGCAAATTTTCACACTGGGCATGGCTCAACACCGAGCAGAAGAATGGCGGCATAAAAAGTGTCACTTTCCCTTTGGTTTCCGATCTTTCAAAGACAATCTCCGAGAACTATGATGTTCTTGCGGGAGAGTATGATTATACGGATGACGGTGAGATGGATTTTGTGGGTGATGCAGTAGCTTATCGTGGATTATTCCTGATCGACAAGCAGGGTGTGGTTCGCCATCAACTGGTCAACGATCTTCCTCTGGGCCGCAGCATCGACGAAGCATTGCGCATGGTAGACGCATTGCAATTTTTCGAGGAGAATGGCGAAGTTTGCCCGGCAAACTGGCACAGTGGCGATACGGCCATGAAAGCAACATCCGAGGGCGTCGCGGATTATCTCGCACACAGGCATTGATTATTAGCCCCTACCCCTGAAGAGGTTGTATCAAAAGACTGAGCAACTTCTATTTTATGGTAGTCCGACGACTGAAGCCGTCGGTTATTTATTTTTCTTTTTCCGACGACTGAAGCCGTCGGTTATTTATTTTTCTTTTTCCGACGACTAAAGTCGTCGGTTATTTATTTTTCTTCTTCCGACGACTAAAGCCGTCGGTTCCAATATTGTAGCATCCGTATAACCAACGGCTTTAGTCGTTGGAGCAGGAACTAATATCAGGTCGCAATTCGATAGAATAGACTTTTGATGCAGCCTCCATAGGGGAGGGCGCAACTCAGAACTTAATCAGCTTTCCTCCTCCGATAATTTTAGTGCTTATTTGCAGCGGATCACCGTGGTAATAAACATTGCCGATGTTTCCGATTTCTACTCCCAGTTGAACGGAGGCATTGATAAAAATGTCATTTGGGCTGGATGTATTGACATAGGTAAACAATGAAGACAGGTTTTCAGCATGCAATGGCCCGTATCCATGGTAGGAAATAAAGGTGACCTGTGAAAATCCGGTGATATTGACTGAAACCGTTCCATAACGCACAGTTATAAAAGATTTGAATACATTCAGCTTCAGATCAATTTGCCCTGCTCCCTCAATTAAATCGAAATAGATAGTATCATTTGTCCAGGTATTGGCGCAGGTTATCTTTCCTGCGGCACGAAAAATGAGGGTGTCCAGTTGCGTATAGGTCAGATAAACATTCACCGGTACTTCGAAGCTCCGCAGCCAGTCGCATGAATTACGGTTTCTCAGCACCAGCCTTCCGCTGTCAATCTCCGTGGTAATGCCTTCAATCAGGTTTTCTCCGGCTTCTACCAGTATTCTGTTATATGAAGAATCCTGGGTAAGTATGACGTTGATATTATCATATACTTCAACATAATGATAGGGTAGCGCTGTTCGATCCCGGGTGATGATTTTTCCTGTTGATCCGATACAAATGCCTTCATCTTTACCACACTGTGTAAGGAATAGTGCCATTGCCGAAAGTAATAATATGGTAAGTCTTTTCATCTTTATCTGTAGTACCTGACACGAATTCTGTAACCTAACCCAAGTGTTATAAAATCAGCCTTGCCGTAATATGCTTTCAAGGTAAGGCTGCTGAAAAGGTTTTCCGTAAACCTGAACCGCAGGGCAAGCTTTTCATAAACATACCCGTCATGCTTGTCAAGTCCTGAAATATTCATACCCACGTTTAGCATGATAGCCATCCTGGAGAAAGAAAGTTCGTAACTGCCTGTTACCCCGGTTTTAACCAGGTTGATCCAGTGATCTGGAACGATGCCCCTGATCTTCAGCAGTTTCTCATCCGACCCATCATAAGAAAGATCAAACCCAAATCCCAACTTACTTTTGTAACTAACCGGCCAGAGCAGGTTGCCGAAAATTGCAGCTACAAAATAATGGTTTCCTACTCCTAAAGTAGCCTGAAGGTCTTTGATACCGACTGCCGTATTAATATCAAATTGAAGAAACCTTTTTCCATCGAATTCAAAAGGTACCAGTTCCGGGAGCAACTTCTTCCTCAGGTAAGGGTTTTCACGGCTAAGCCGGTAGGCAAGGGCGAGATTTATGTTGGGTATATTCAGGCCGTAGTTAGGCAGTTTGATTGCGCCATTTGAGAAATGCATCAACGACACACCACCGGAGGCCATGAACCGTTTACCAAGCCGCAGGCGCGCCTCTATAAGCAGATTTACTGCACCGTTCAAATGTGAACCGATCGCCAGGTTCTCGAAGTTATCATAGCGGTCATATTTCCTGGTCAGGTAACCGAGACCAACTCCAAGGCGGAAATAGATATTGAAGTCTTTATTATTGAGCAACGGGAAGTTAATAAAGGGAAAAATAGCATGTGCCGCCCCCAGTGGTTTGGTCCGGCCCAGATCGGAATACCAGTAGGAAAAACCGATCAACGGGTAATTATACATATACTCCCAGCGCGTGTTACCGTTAGTGGCTTTTAGCACACTTAACTCATAAGCCGGGTAGTGTCGCTTGAATGAAGTCATTTCTATATGATGATCGAGTGTCCAGCCATAATAAACACGGCCTTCCAGGACGATGCCGGGGCTTCGAAGCGTGTGATGGAAATTTTTCTGGGCGTTGGCTTGCCCTGCCAATAAAACCAGGATAGCAAGCCCGGTAATCCACCGCAAAGCACAGCCTTTGTATAATGTTCTTATTTGCTCAGGTATAGCGGAAATTGACATGAAAAACCTGTTTTTAACAAGTGTGGACAAAATTAGTAAAATACCTTCCAGTCGAGGGTAAACCCTAAAGTCATTTAATCGTACTTTTGCGGAAAATATAAAATATGGATCCCAGGGTAGAGGCATTTGCTAAACTTCTTGATATTATGGATGAGTTGAGGGAAAAATGTCCCTGGGATCGTGTGCAGACATTCGACAGCCTCCGCCACCTGACACTTGAGGAGACTTACGAGCTTTCTGATTCGATCATGGAAAAAGACCCGGATGGGATAAAAAAGGAGCTTGGCGACTTGATGTTGCATATAGTTTTTTATGCGAAGATCGGGAGTGAACTTAAAGTTTTTGATATCCGGGATGTTCTGGAATCAATCATCGGGAAGCTGATCAGGCGGCATCCTCATATCTATGGGGATGTAAAAGTAAAAAATGCCGGCGAAGTCAGGGATAACTGGGAAAAGATCAAGATGACGGAAGGCCGTGAATCAGTGCTGGGCGGTGTACCGCAATCACTTCCCGCATTGGTGAAAGCTTACCGTATCCAGGAAAAAGCAAGCGGTGTCGGTTTCGACTGGGACAAGATCTCTCAGGTTTGGGATAAGGTCGAGGAAGAAATGTACGAGTTTAAAAGAGAAGTCGAATGTGCTGAGGAGGATTGTGATAAACAAAAGCTGGAATTGGAATTTGGCGATTTGTTGTTCGCCCTGGTCAATTATGCCCGTTTCATCGATATTAATCCTGAAGATGCACTCGAACGTACCAACCGCAAGTTCATCCGCAGGTTTCAATATATCGAACAAGGCGCCAGGAACACCGGCAAAGCCCTTCATCAGATGTCGCTCGAAGAAATGGATGTTTTTTGGAATGAAGCAAAGAAAGCGGGACATTAAGTCGGCGGTCAGCGGTCGGCGGTCAAACTATGAACTCTGAACTTAAAACTCTTTATACTTCCTCCATCGTTCTATCACAGTCGTCATATCTTCAGGCGGATCCGACTGAAATTGTACCCACTGTTTGGTCGTGGGGTGGATAAAGGCAAGTGATCGCGCATGCAATGCCTGGCGAGGCAGGATATCGAAGCAGTTATTCACGAATTGTTTATATTTTGTGAAGGTGGTGCCCTTCAAAATCACATTTCCCCCATACGTTTCATCGCCAAAAAGAGGATGCCGGATATGCTGAAAATGTACCCTGATCTGGTGTGTACGGCCGGTTTCGAGCTTGCAGTCAACTAAAGTGACGTATCCGAGTCTTTCAATCACACTGTAGTGCGTTACGGCATGCCTGCCCTGGCTGCCATCGGGAAAAACGGCAAAAATCTTGCGGTCGCGTACACTTCGCCCGATATGGCCGGTTATAGTACCTTTTTCTTCTTCAAAATAACCCCAGACCAGCGCAAGATAATGCCGGTCGATCGTATGGTGGAAGAACTGCGCCGCGAGCCTGGCCTGTGCCATCTCGTTTTTCGCCGCCAGCATCACACCCGATGTATCTTTGTCAATCCGGTGCACCAGGAAAGGCGTACGGCCAGGTGCCCTGTCAGGTGAGATCTCCTGGAGATGATAAGCCAGTGCATTGACCAGTGTTCCGGTATAATTCCCATAAGCCGGATGTACAACCATTCCAGCCTGTTTGTTAATCACCAGCAGGTCATTATCTTCATATAAAATCTCAATAGGAATGTTTTCGGCAATGATCTCAATCTCCCTTGGAGGATAAGAAAGAACGACAGAGATCACATCCAGGGGTTTGACCCGGTAATTAGGCTTAACCGCGTTATTATTCACGAGGATGTTACCGGCATGCGCCGCTTGCTGTATTTTATTCCGGGTTGCATTCTCAATGCGGACCATCAGGAATTTGTCGATTCGCAGCAGTCGTTGTCCCTTATCGGCAACAAAACGGTAATGTTCGTAAAGGTCCTGGCTTTCCTCCAGCACCTCCTGGCCTTCATTCATTTCCGGGAGGTCGGCAGGCATAGGGATTAATTTTTTATCAGCTTGGAAACGGAAAGCATCTGCCCTTGTTCATCTTTGACGGAGATGATATAAAGCCCGGGACTGACCCTGCCGATATCAATCGACTGCCGGTAAGGTCCGGTAAATAATTCTTCACCGTGAATGCTATGGACCGAAACACGATACCTCTCAGTTATTGCGATATCTGCATATTTCCCGGTACACCTGAAACTGATCTGGCTGCCGTTTAAAGGATTCGGGTAAGGGGTTATTGATCCTGCGACATTCACCGGCTCCTCAACACCTGAGATCTGGAACGCTTTACCTAAAAGTGGACGCATCATCAGCGCACCCTGGTATATCGACTGGAACCATTCTCCGGCCGTGTTACGGTAGATATTCTGCTGGGCATTGTTATACCGGTCGTAACCAAGATTCAGGTTATCCCCGGTCTGTTGTTCCCACCCGATGTAAAATGTCCCGTTAACAAGCAGAGGCTCATCAAGCATGTAGGTATGAAAACCAAGAAGATACGCGGAGTATTCAACTTTTTCATTAAGTTGCGAATAAATTACATCACCGGGTTTACCATTATTATCCTGCCAGACCATCAGGTTGAAAAATTTCTCGTTGGCATCGTTCTGAGTGTGGTTAAAAAACATCTGGATCCCCCTGAGGGTATCTTTTACGTTTAACGTGAAACGATAAGCCAGCTTGGCTCCGGCCGGAGTAAGTCCGTAACCTTCTTCAGGCGTGCCGTCATCATAAGCATAATAATTAAAAAACTTTTGCCTGAAACTCAATGTATCGCCGACCGTATCGGTTGGCGTGATGTCGCCGATAATATAATGCCGGATTTCAAATTCAGCACTGTCGATAGTAGTAGATAGCGGAAAGGTGAAATTAACGGGAGGGCAGGCATGTGCTGCACAGGAAATACAATTCTGATAGCCGTTTAAGTTGAACGGGAACAGGTTGCAGTTACCTCCCGGGTAAAGATACTCGAAGTTCCCGTCAACCTGGTAAATCACATAGTAATAGGTGGAGTTGAAGATAGTGGAATCGAGGTTAGTAATGAACAATTCCAGGTTGTCTTTCAACTCATTTGAAGGATTGTTAAAATATTGGTTGTAAGGCATCGACTCATAATTCTTCAACATTGAAGGGGCTCGTTCCACAAAGGTGACATGATGGTAAACGGTGTCTTTGTAAGATCTGCCGGTATTCAGATAAACGTAGTCGATATTCCACTGGTCGCAGTTGCTCCTCCAGCTCGGATTGTTGTCACTGGCCAGGCTGGCAAAATTAATAAACCTGAACTGGAAATCTTTCCGGAAGTAATTGATACTGTCGAGAATAGGGATCATAACCTGGCGGCTGTAAGTACCATATTCCTGGTAGAAATCATCCAGCGACATTCCTTGAGAACCCCAAATGCGTTGCCATTTAAATTCAGGGATGAAGATAGAATCGCAGGGAAGCTGGATCAAATCATCATAGAGATAATAGTCAACGGCAATGACAAAAAGTTCGTTTCCGCAAAGCCCGGCGGGGCTGTAAATGGTATCGCCCGGGTTGATCGTATCACCTGGCTGAATATATTGATTCAGGGGCACCCAGATCGAATCGTAAGTATTGGTGAAGATGGAATCACCGGTGAAATAGCCGAATTGCAGAATGAGAGAATCACTTTCCTGCGGTTGTTGCTTCGCTCTTCCCTGTGGCTGGTAATAAAAGCTGAAATACAAGGAATCGGCGAGAGTGATATTTCGTGGCGCCGGGGAGAATATTGAATCCAGCCTTATTTTCCTGGAAGTAAGGGAATCTGCCATGAACGGGAACTGGCTTGCATTGGCATGCAGTTCGCCTTTGCTGTCGATCGCATCGAGGGTTGCGACGCCTGTATTGACCGACCGGTAGCCGAAGTTGGAATTGACATAAGCCTCCTCATCGATCCAGCGGCTGCTGTTCGGGTAAATCCAGGTCTGGGAGAAATCATCGAAAAATGGAAGATGGATCGCTGTATTTTCGTCCCTGTTATCCCGGATTCCTGATGCTGAAACCAGCTTTTCATATTCTGCCCTGATGACGGGATTTTCATATAAACCTGAAATCACTTCCTGGGCAAAAGGATTCAGCCGGAACCCGGCCATTATTATTATTATAAAGAGGGTTTTCTTCATTATTCTTCTTCAAGTTCCAGTGAGTCCTGTAAAATGTCAACCGGCATCTCCACGAAGACAGCCGTGTCAGGTATGGTTGATGTTAAGAGGGAATCAAAATTGAATGTTAAATCAGACCGGAAATACAAAGTTACCGAATCACCGGGAAGCATTTCGACGTTCCAGGGGGGATATTGCCTGTAAACCCTGCTATGGATCGGATTGACCCGGTCGAGATAGTGTTCCCTGCCGGCATTAAAAGAAGCCATTTGCAGGGTGCCATGGGCTTCATCACGGGTAAGCCCCACGACAACCGGAACCCTCGCTATTTGGTTCTCCCCCAATCCTGCAAGCAGATCAATCTCACTTCCTTCAAGGATTTCCGTACCTGCCAGGAGGGTATCTTCATTGAAATACTGGCCGAGTACAGAATTCCCGGCAAAATGCGGTGTGAAAAGTAATTTCCTGATTTTCAAACCGCTTGTCCTTAAAGTGGTAACGGCTTGCCTGACAGTAAGATCTTTCAGCTCAGGCATAATACTCATTTTCGGAGTATAGGAAACCACTGTTAAATATATCGTTCTCCCTTCTTTTGCTTTAGATCCGGCAGAGGGATTTTGCATTATAACAGATCCGGGAAGAAGACTATTGTCATAAACTGAATCAGTAACAAGGAAATTAAAAACCAGGGTTGCTTCATTTTCATATAACCGATCATACATCATTCCTTCCAGATCCGGCACGACATAGGCCTCACCATGGCGCGTATAAGTCTTGAGCAAACCGATTACGATCACTAACAGAACCACCGTAACGACAATGGAAATCCCAAGGTGTATATAAAAATTCTTTCTAAATAGAAAACCTAGGAAGCTCATTTTTACTAATTTTATCCCGGACAGGTATGTTACCTCTTCAACCTGATTATAACGCTAAACTTACGTGTTATTGCGTTTAAAGCGACAAAGATATGAATTTTTTTAAGTCAGATCCTTACAGATAACCACCTTGAACATGAAGTATAGAATTGCAATCATTGCCGGTGGCGATTCCGGGGAATACGAAATATCGGTCAAAAGTGCTGCTGTTGTGAAAAAACATCTCAACAGCGCGAAATTTGAATGCTTCCTGGTCGTGATCAGGGGAAAAGACTGGTATTATTTAGAAGATAGCGGGACCAGCATTGCCGTTAACAAGGAAGATTTCACAGTCAGCCTGCCCGGGAAAAAATTATCATTCGACGGAGTTTTCGTTGCTATTCACGGTACACCCGGCGAAGATGGCAAGATCCAGGGATACTTCGACCTGTTGCGGATACCTTATACTTCCTGCGATCAGACCACTTCAGCTCTTACTTTCGATAAATTTTTCTGCAACCATTTTGTGAGCAGTTTTGGCATGAATATATCCAGGTCAATTGTTTTAAGAAAAGGAGAGGAGATTGATGAAGATGAACTGCTGAAGCAGATAAGCCTTCCCCTCTTTGTCAAACCGAACCGGGGAGGTTCCAGTGTCGGGACATCAAAGGTTAAAACACGGCAGGAATTGATTCCTGCATTAGCTTTGGCATTCCGGGAGGACAACCAGGTTATGCTGGAGGAGCATATTCCGGGGCGTGAGTTATCCTGCGGCACCATTACTTACAAGGGAAAAATAAGGACTTTACCTATAACAGAGATTATCAGCAAGAAAGAATTCTTTGATTATGAAGCGAAGTACCAGGGAATGTCGGATGAAGTCACCCCTGCTATAATACCTGATAAAATTGCCGGTGTCATTAGTGATACCTCCGTCAGGCTGTACAAATTATTGAACTGCAAGGGTATTGTCAGATTTGATTATATTTTGAACGATAAAAAACTGTTCTTTCTTGAAGTAAATACCGTACCCGGTTTTTCGGAACTGAGCATTGTGCCCCAGCAGGCGCTCAAGGCAGGGATCAGCCTCCGGGAACTGTTTTCAGAGGCTATGATGAACGCATTAAATGATCGATAAGCTGCTGCGTGGCCCGGGCGCGATGGCTAATATTGTTTTTTTCATCAGGTGTCATTTCAGCAAAACTCCTGTTATATCCATCAGGCATGAAAACAGGATCATAACCAAAACCGCTTTGTCCCCGTTTCTCTGAAAGAATCACACCTTCAACCGTGCCTTCAAATTGAACTTCCTGCCCATTCCTGATCAATGAGATCACGGTCCGGAACCTGGCCTTACGATCTTTAACTCCTTCCAATTCCTGTAAGATCTTCCGGATATTATTCTCCGGATTGCAATCTTCCCCGGCGTACCTTGCAGATTTGACCCCGGGTCTTCCTTCCAGCGCATCTATTTCCAGCCCGGTATCATCTGCAAAACAATCTTTGCCAAAATTATTATAGATATACCATGACTTTAAAGATGCATTACCTTCAATCGTGGCGGCATCTTCCGTTATTTCCTCACTACAACCGATTTCAGCAAGGCTCATGATCCGGATGCGATTTCCGATGATCTCCCTGATTTCCTTTAGTTTATGTGAATTGTTCGTAGCAAAAATTAGTTCTCGCATAATAGCAATTTTCTTTAAATAATCTCTGCGACCCTCTGCGTGCACTCTGCGAAACTCTGAAATACTTGTTAAAAATAGTTTCGCAGAGTTACGCTGAGTAAACGCAGAGTTACGCAGAGGTCTATTAATTCAATCTAAACCCCAGTCAATTCCATTAAGTCCTTGTTCAGTAAGAATCTCATTTGTCCTGGAAAAATGCCTGCACCCGAAAAATCCCCTGCTTGCCGACAGAGGCGAAGGGTGAGCAGCTTTCAGGATATAATGCCTGTTGCTGTCGATCAGGCTTTCTTTTGCCTGTGCATAGTTTCCCCAGAGGAGAAAGATAAGGTTCTTTCTTTTTTCCGACAGGTTCCTGATCACTGCATCCGTGAATTTTTCCCAGCCTTTATTCTGGTGCGAAGTGGGTTCATTTGCCCTGACAGTAAGTATGGCATTGACCAGTAACACGCCCTGGATAGCCCATTTGGTGAGATCACTTCCTTTAGGGACCGGAATGCCGAGGTCTGATTTGATCTCTTTGAATATGTTGACCAGTGAAGGAGGATGAGGGATGCCATCGGGTACCGAAAAACACAAGCCATGTGCCTGCCCTGGACCGTGATAAGGATCCTGACCAAGAATCACTACCTTGACCCTGTTGAAGGGTGCAAGGTCAAATGCTGCAAATATTTGCGGCCCCGGAGGATAAACGACATGCTTTTTTTTCTCTTCCCGGAGAAATTCCGTTAAGGATTGAAAATATGGCGCCTCAAACTCATCCTGAAGGACCAGTTTCCAGCTTTCTTCTATCTGAGGATTGATTGATTGCATGTTAAGGTTCCTGTTTTAATCTTGTTGGGTTAATTCCCCGCCTCTTGAGGCGAAAGTATTATAACCGACGGGTTAACCCGTCGGTTAAATAGATACCCCGCTGCTTGCCGCAGAGTAGTTCATTATATACCTTGAAATATTTTGTTGAAAAAATTAGTATTCATGCAATATATTTCAACATTTGGTGTTTTTAAAAGTAAATAAATTTATCTTTGTTTCAATAAAGATTTGTTATACCCGATCATTTCACCCTAAATCTTATGAAAAAACTGTTGATTGCCATCATCGCGTTAGGACTCTATGCTCTGGCTATGACCTCCTGCTCATCATCAATGGATTGCCCTGCCTATGGTGAAGTCCATAAATATCAGATTGAACAAAGATATTAGTCACTAGTTCTGCCTGCTGACTGGGGTTTTGGCATAATCGTTGTAACGATTTCAAAGACATGCCCTGTTTTTGGGTGTTTTAATTTTTATGAAAATCTCCTCTTTCATATCATCATTATTCCTGCTATTCATTCTGGCTGGTCCGAATGCTGCATTTTCACAGGGGGAAGAGTTGGATGGATATGATAGTATTGCCGACAGGGTACTCCTTAAAAAGGAATACACACTTGGCCTGACCATTCATAATTTGGGAATGGGCGCGAATTACCGGAAAGGGATCAACAAGACATTTTTCAATTCCCGTATTTTTGAAATTGAAATTGTCAGCATGAAACATCCCAAACAGATTCGTGTAATCAATCCGTATTATTATGATGCAAAGAGCTACGTATATGGCAAGCTCAATCATGTTTATATTCTCCGTGCCGGCTATGGTTTTAAAAGATTACTAAACCGCAAGCCATACTGGGGTGGGGTTGAATTGCGGGTGCTATATATGGGCGGACTTTCCGTGGCTTTTGCCAAGCCTGTTTATCTTATATTCTGGGATGAAACATACACCTATCGTAAAGAAGAGAAATACAATCCTGACAATTACTTTCATAGCAGCGAATATATTATTGGACGTGCGCCTTTCACAGATGGACTCGGTGAGATAAAGGTTTACCCGGGCATCTTTACCAAAGCGGGGCTGAATTTTGAATTCGGCGCGTTAAACAGTAAAATTCGTGCGTTGGAAGCCGGTGGAATCCTGGAATATTTCCCGATAGCCATTCCGATCATGGCTTTCAACCCGGCACAGAATTTCCTTCTTACTTTCTATCTTAATTTCTCCTTGGGGAAAAGGTACAACTAATGGTTGATTGGTTATTGGTTATTGGTTAGTGGTTATTGGTCAATCCCCCTTTTTTTTTTTACCTGTCGGCGTCCGCCGAAGGCAGGACCTGACAGCGTGAAAAATCCCTGACAGTATAAAAAAAAACAGGCTGCCTGAAGATTTTCCTTTTCAAATACAAGTTTCCCAAACAGATCTTTTCAGCAAAGATCCATTAAACAGGGATAATATCTGTTTAATCGATCATTTTTCTCATGGCATCCCATGAATATCAATCTTGAATGAATCTAAATTGTGCGCTAACCTTAAAAGGCATTTGTTTTTTTGTATCTTTCGCAAACCAATTAATCAACCATTATCAAAATATATCATGGTATGACTAGGATTGATAAGTTGTCAATATCTAATATCACTATACCAGGCTTAAGACAGTAATTTCTCCATGTAACTTTTCTTTTCTAGCATTTAGATTAATAAGGGACTTTCTTTCGTAACAGGGAGACAAGCTATTTGATTGATATTAAAACTCATGCCATATGAAAAATAATCAACTTTTAGGGGCAAACAAATTTTCTGCAAAGGTTCTGCTCACGAGCATTATTCTTCTTGTTTTATTTAGCATTAATTATTTAAATGCCCAGGTCAGCTTTACACAGACGGCCGATGCCGACTTTAACAAGGGTGTCCTGAATAATGTTGCGGTAGGTAGTAATAATGTTTATTTGCAGTTTGCTGCAACCAGCATAAATGCCTGGACTAATACCTTTGCTTTGCCGCAAGCCCTTTCCGGCCATAAAGCTACCACCAATAACAATAAATATATATACGTAGTTGGTGGGTATAATGGTTCAGCTTATTCGAGCGGAGTGTATTATGCTACCATTACAACGGGCGGGGTTACTGCCTGGATTGCAACAACTTCACTGCCTGTCGGATTAAAGGATGCCGCAGTTGTGGTCGGTGCAAATGCGATTTATGTCATGGGAGGAAGGAACTCGACACAGGTTTTCAATACAATTTATTATGCCACAATCAATACTGACGGTAGTTTAGGAACCTGGCAGACCTCTGCAGTCACGCTTCCATCCCCGTTATGGGGCCACACAGCCGTTTTTCTGAACGGATATATTTATGTGGCCGGCGGATCAGATCTCCTGGCGGAAACCTCTGCTATAAATACGGTTTATTATGCACAGGTCAAAGCCGATAATTCACTTTCTGCCTTTTCTACCGGTACCGGATTGCCTGATGAGTGCAACAAACACACAATGGTCACTTATAACAGCAATATATACATTTTAGGTGGATATGACAGCCTGGGAACCAAAAAAAATACAGTCTATTATGTCACTCCCGGTGAAAACGGACCTATCGGGGCCTGGTCGGAAGCAACACCCTTGCCGGTCAGTTTGAGCAACCATGCAACAGTTATTTCCAACGGATTGATCATCGTGATGGGAGGTGCAACTTCTTCGACGCTCAGCAATACTGTCTATTATGCCAATATTGACCAGGCGTTGCCCTGGACCTGGGTGACCTCTCCCAATCTCATGCCTGATAATACAAAGGATGGCTCTGTAGCCCAGGGAAATGGGCAGGTTGTTTATATCGGTGGAACAAACCTGAGCGGCGTCCCTTTATCCTATTGCAGGAATGCAAATCTGACACTGACAGCCAATTATGTAAACCATGGCGTTTTTATATCTTATCCCTTTTACGAACTGGGCGCCGAAAGACTGATCATATCCCTTACATTTTCTTCTTCATTTGTTCCCGCTTATGCCAATTGTCAGATTTCTTACCGTACCGCGGGAAGTGATGAAATATGGAGCGACTGGTCTGCGCTGAATACCACCTCTCCCATATCTGTGAACTTGTTTAAGCAGTACCTGCAATATAAAATTATCTTCAGCGGGCAATTGACCTATAATTCGACTATGAGCGATATGGTCATGAAAACAATCGGTACCCAATTGACCGGAAACCTGAATGCAACAGACACCTTCAGATTATCAGCCAGCCCATTCTGGGTCATAGGAAATATTGATTTCTCAGCCGGCCAGCATGTTTTCCAGGCAGGCACGGAGGTGTTATTTTATCCGGGTACCGGTTTGATTGTTAGCGGAGCTTCGGTGAAATGTCTCGGGAACGCTACTGATTCTGTCAGGTTCCAGAATATAGGCGTGGAAACAGGGAAATGGAATGGTATTTATTTTGATCCGAATAGTGACAATACAGGGTTTTCTTCTCAGTTTTACTACACCATCGTTGCTAATGCAGGCTACGGTACGAACAACGCCAATATATACTGCAATACAACAACCGAACCCACCCTTCACAATTGCAGTGTAAGATATGCAGATGGGCATGGGATACGCCTTGCCCTGGCAAATATTTCGGTAAACAATTCTGTAATTAAAGGAAATACTGAAAATGGTGTGAATGTCGAAAGCAATTCGAATCCATCCATTAACAATTCATATATTTCCTATAATGGCGGAGCGGGGATATACCTGAATGCACCCTCTTCTGTGCCCTATTTATATGGCACCACCATCGACCATAACCTTTACGGATTGCGTTTTGGTTCACCAGACGGTAATTTTTCCCAGCCTGCCGGCATGCCATCAATTACTGCAAATACTTATAATGGCATAGCTTTAAATGGTGGTGATATCACCACAACTGACAAGACCTGGAACTCCCTTCCCTATGATTATTTCCTGCTTGGAAGCATAAGGATCATGCAGAGCGCATCCAAAGTGAGGTTAACCATTAAACCTGGCAATACAATCCGGGTCATTAGTGGTGCTAATATCCAGGTTGGTAATATAACAACGCATGGGGGTGAGCTTTATGCTGTCGGGAAAACCGACAGCCTGATCACTTTCACCCCTATAAATGGATTATCAGGCGGATGGAATGGAATATATTTTACTGATTATAGCGATTACTGGCTGAGTGCAAAATCAAAACTGGAATATTGCATCATCGAAAAAGGGAACAGCTATAATTATTATTCCGAAAACACTAAACAACCCGATACGGTTAATTACTGCACAATCCGGAATGCCGTGCAGGATGGCGCCCAATACAGCAGTGCTGTAAATGGCATTATCACCAATTCCAAGTTTTTGAATAATGGCAGGTACCCGTTGTATTTTATCACGGTGGATACTGACCCGTATCACACAAATAATACAATTACCGGTAACGGGATAAATAAAATAGTAATTTACGGAGGTAGTTATACTACTACAAACAGGATCCTGGTAAATGAAGGTGCTCCATATTATGTGCTCAATGATATTAATATAGCTAACCGGAAGAGACTTACGGTAAATCCCGGTGTTGTCGTTGAATTTGCTGCAGGGAAAAGGCTGACCGTGGGAGCCTCAAGCCAGGGGGCAAGTTTGTATGCCAGGGGAACAGCCGGCCAGCCTATTGT
>Ga0247841_10004881_pt1 | contig 22391 bp, 22 predicted proteins | sample LaCruzMarch2015__2_FD_192410 | JGI IMG/M metagenome (GOLD analysis project Ga0247841, IMG submission 192410) | Freshwater microbial communities from meromictic Lake La Cruz, Castile-La Mancha, Spain - LaCruzMarch2015_18m | ecosystem: Environmental > Aquatic > Freshwater > Lake | place: Spain... | reverse complement strand
CGCGAAAATGATAAACCATATTTACCTTATCAATTTTATAAACCCGTCCTGCTCTCTTAAATAAAAGCGGTTTAACTTTGGTCGCTTCAAATTGAACTAAAACTTTGATTGGCTCTATCTCATCGCTCCGTTCTTCGATATAAACTTAATTTAATTATGACCGAACAAAAAGCGAACGTCAAGCGCCAAGAAAAATCCCGCCGGGGGCGGGAAAGAATTGATTCAGTGAGATTGTGATATAGGCCACGTTTACTACTGTCTGGAGCGGTAGCGGCCCTCCAGGTAGCGATCAGCGGCCAAGGCTAAACCTTGCGGGTTGTCCAGGTGTTGAGCAAAAACTGCCAGATTGGTCGAGATGTCAGCGGGACAGAGTATTATGCCTTGGCGTTCCAAAGCACGACGGACGGCTACTATAGCCGTATCCTGGTTCTGAACGAGAACCTTGTTCTCTTTCATTGGTGATTACCTCCCTATTAGTAGCGTTCGGACAGTTCAAGAAGTTGAGACGCAATTTGCGCCAAACAGCATGGATAGTTGATCAGTGGCGCCAGAAGAACAATATTTCCTCTGATGTCATCGTCTGAGAGACAAATGCTGTGTTGGTCTAGAATGGTTCTGATCTCTAGGCATTGCTGGGCTTGGTCATCGGTTAAATTCGTCATGGTGCACCCCCAAAAACAAAAAAGAACCTTCTGCCGAAGGTCTTTGTCTGATGATTTGCGAGTATCTCTTAAATCAAAAACCTTGGCGCAGAGCGCTAGATTTGAGGTTTTTAGAAATAACTGGACAATTCATCATAAAATTATTTTACCAAATCCTAATTTTAATTGCAAATAAAAAGCCCCAGAGGGCTGGGGCCGAAAAATGATAAGGGACAGGCGGTCCGCGGATACAGAGAATGATGTGAGACGGTTGCGAGCGGAAATGGAATACTTGTAGACGTATTTGAATACTACGCCAACCGCAGGTGAGGCAGATCATTTCCGTGAACAGATTCGCTGCGGGCCAAGAAACCATTTCTTGAGGTATGGCGACGCTCGCCGTGCGGATGTGGAAGAGAGGTGTTACCGCGGGGGTAACAATGCCGGCCTGAGCCGACAAAGGGATTCGACCTGCTGCCATCAAGACGACGGCAACAGTGGCGTATACAGTAGCGAGCACTGCTGTCGTCTCCTTTCGGTAACAGGTTGCACCAATCTACAGGGCCAGAGCTTGGTGCAAGATTATTATACCAGGAGATCGTTTTTTGTCAACTAATCTTAATGATCATTTTTTACCAATTATGACCAGAAAATCGTAGCTATCGGCTAGATTTTCGGAAACTTGAGTATCAATTTGATATTTCTTCTTTAAAACTTCTTTTAGCTGTAGCATTTGGGCCTCTTGGCTCGAGCGATAAAAAATAGTGGTGGTTTCGTAAACATACTGGGCCGTAGTCGCCTGTTCTATTCGGTAGCCGGCGCCAATCAGCATTTGTTTGGTCAGTTCAAACTCTGGTTGATTCTCAGAAGCGTTAACTAATCTTATCTTATCAATACTCGTGGTTTGAGTTAAAGATGAGCCACCAGAATTATCAAATAATTCAAATCCGGAAGTTGACGAATTTGTTGGACTGGTCGGAACTGGAGTTATGGTTGGCTTGGTTAAACCTAATTCTTGGGGATTTTGCAGAGCTGAGGCCAACAAAAAGGCAAATATCAAAACAACCAAAAGCAACAGACAATTCCCAGATGGATTCTTTCTCTTGGGTGATTCTGTCTTTTTTTCTTCTGGCTTTTTCTTTGGAGCTAAAATATCTAACGCATGACCCATGTCGCTCCTTGCCATATTTGAATTCAATCTTATTCTAAATGAGAAAAAATTGCTTTACAAGAGGCTCTGTTTTTATGCTTTTTACCTTGACTTTTAGCTAATTTTGTGCTATAATATATGGTTGCAAAATTAGGGATTTTAACCTGTTGCAATACCCGAATCCTTCGGGAACTCTGCTAAGAAAGGACCCTGCTACAATGAAAACTCTCTCGATCCTCGGCGCCATCGTGGCGCTTCTCGCCTCGCTCCTCCTCGCTGGTTGCGGCGGAGGTGGCTCATCGCAGCCCATGCCGCAAGCACCGCCAATCACCGTGGACAACGGTTTTTCCGAAGTCCTTGGCGAACCGGTGCAGTTCGACTTCACCGTTGAAAACACCACGGCGCTGCCGATGCAGAATGTCGTCCTGCGCACATACTGGAATACATTCGATGACGACACGAGCGCGATTGTGGAAGTGGCCTACAACAAGGAACTCCTGCAATTCAAGGCTGCCGCCAACGCCTATGCCAGCAAGGACTGGAAGCGTGGCAGTGTAACCATGGATGGCGTGGAGTTGAAGGCTGCCGGTGATGTGCTCTTCGGCACGCAGGATGGCTACACCATTCCCTTGCTCAAAGCACACCAACGGGTTTACTTCCAGGTTACACTGGAGGCAGCCCAAGGCGGCGACCTCGTCATTGAAGGCGAAGCCACCGAACTTGACCCCGCTGACAACTACCCCGGCAATATGGTCCTCCATATTACCGTGGAAAACAAGTCGGATTTTGCCACCGAAGCGGCCATCTTTACCGACAGGCGCTTCGTTACCGGCATCGGCCAGACCCAAGTGGTTCAGGCGGAAACTCGCTTCAACTACCGCACCGCGGTTGTCGAAGGCGACAGCCTGGAAGGCGCCACTTACAAAATGGGCGCGTCGAGCCTGAGTTGGCCTCCGAACCACATCGTACCCCTGGGGAGTCAAGGCGACTTACTGGTCGGCAAAGGTTATCTCATAACCCTTCAGCCGCATCAGACGAAGTTCTTCGCTCTCTGGTACCAAAAATAACACGCCACACGCCTAAGTGTGGAGAAGGCCGCCCCTCATCGGGCGGCCTTCAAGTATACAAGTAAGTTTTTATAAATATTCTATTTCTAAAGCGTGACCTCCTCTCCACTGCCAACCAATTCGATTTTTTCATCTTTAACCAATAAAGCTTGGTCATCAGTTAATAATTTGAAAGGATATTTGGTACTCTGCGCCGCTAAGCGCACTTTTTCGCGCCAACGCGGCTCATAATGCACTAAAACGTTAAAAGGGACTAAATTAAGAGCTGTCAGGTCTTCTAATTTCTCGGTATTTACGTCTGGAAGCGAATATTTCCAGCCGGCGGTTTCAATGGTTGGCCCGCAAATGACCGAGCCGGCCGATACGCCGATATAAACCAATCCCCTGTCCAACAGGTCTCGGACGACTAGGTCAAAACCGCTTTTGCGGACTTTATCGAGCAGATAAAACGTATTGCCACCTTGGACAAAAATGCAATCAAAATCCATCAGCGTGAACCAAAGCTCATCTTTGGTTTTGCCCTCAATATCCAATTCAATCACTTTAAAACCCATCTCTTCTAAGTTTTTTCGATCCTTCTCTACATAAGTTCGGTCGGATTCAATGTTGCTGGCCGTAGTAATATAGGCTAATTTTGTTTGCGCCGGACTTTTTGGTAAAACCTTTAATATTTCGTCTTTGACATCGGTGCCAGCTGAAGTTAATAGTAAAATACGCATTTTTCTCCTTTATTTCGAGCGTAGCCGAGAAATTTATCTCGAGCTCGTCGAGCTTCTCACTTCGTTCGAAGTGAACTATATCGAGGGGTTAATCTAACCTATGTCTGATAACTAGAACATCAATTATTCTAATCGATGTTCTGATGACTAGAGCACTGGTTAGTCTAACCTGTGCTCTTCAAACTCGATTTTCTTTTGTAAAACCAGTTCGGCAATTAAACGCTGTTTGTCAGACAGGCGGGAATTAGCAGTTTTAAATTCAATAAAAACAATCTTGTCTTCGTTAAATTGGACACCATCAATCGGACTGCCCAAAAACCTAAAATTTTGGGGATCATAGGGGTAGTCTTTTAAAAACGGCATGAATTGTTCGGTCATTTTGCCGTATTTACTAGAAAGCGATGATTTCTGAAAAGCGACCGTGGCATGACGCGCTGCCGCGCGGCGCCAAAGAAAGAAAAAGAGTACGGTGAAAATAAATAGTATTAAAATTAGTTGAATTTCCCAAGACATGGACCCTCCTCTTAAAAATCTTTTAGTGTGTAAGCGTAAAAACTCATCAAAATTTCGAATAATTTATCTAAATTTTCGAATGACACCTTTGACCCTCCCTTGAACAATGACTTTATTGGAATAGATTGGCTTGAAATTGGAGTTGGCCGGTTGCAAACGAATGCGGTTTTTTTCGCGATAAAACCGTTTCAAAGTGGCGTTTTCATTATCCACCAAGGCCACAACAATTTCGCCATTACGCGGGTTGTCAGTTTGCTCGATAATAATGTAATCTCCGTCAAAAATACCGTCTTCAATCATTGAGTCTCCCCTAACTTTGAGGGCAAAAACATTTTTACCCATCATGTCTCGAGGAATATCGATCGTTTCATTGGTTCGAATCGCCTCGATTGGATAGCCGGCGGCAATGGTGCCAATGAGCGGTATTTCAAAACCCCGTTCGTCCCAGCGCGGCGTTAATTGCAAGGAACGGGCCTCATTGTAGTCCTTGGTTAAATAACCCTTTTCTTTCAGGTTTTCTATGTGGTCGGCAATTGTAGCCACGGAACCGAGGCTAAAAGCCTCGGCAATCTCACGATAGGAGGGGGCGTAATCGTGAGAATTTACGTATTCTTCAATATAATCAAGAACTTCTTTTTGGCGTTTGGTTAGAGTTTCCACATGCATCCTTTCGCTTTTTGTTCGTCTACATATTTACTATAGCGAACAAGAACCGAACATGTCAAGTGGTCAAATATACAGGTTAAATTAAGAGTTATCCACAGTTAGAGTGCTTTATTTTCGGGCGTGATAAATTGAGCTAGAGCCGCAATTTTTTTATTAGTTTGAACTAATTCGTCTTGCAGGGTTTGGATGTCGGTATCATCTTCCAAACGATGGCCAACCTCATTTTGAATTTGTTCGTTCAGCTCGGCTTGACGGGCTTCCAAGGTTCTTAACGCAGTAGTCATTTCCGGTTGTCCGCCACTTAAAAAAGCGTTTACTTCGTCTTCTGTAAAATAAACTTTATCCAAATCGCGAATCTGCGATTCCATAGAAATCATTTCTTCATGCATGTTTACTCCTTCATTCCTAATTTAGCTTTTAGGTAACCAATCAATTTATCCATTTTGACCGTTTCTTGACTGGCGTCTTGCATGTTGCGCACAATAGCGGATTTATCTAAAACTTCGCGTTGACCAATAATGAGCGCATATAAGGCGTTCATTTTATTGGCAATACGCAGCTGGCTTTTAAGTGAATCTTTACCTAAAACGCAGGAAGCTTCAATCCCCTGGTCTTCAAGCTCGGCCATTAAGGGTAAAGCCTTTTTTTGGGCTTTTTCGCCGATTTGGACAATGCAAACCTTGGTTCCGACAATTTCCGGAATTTCAATTTCTTTTTCTTTAATTTTATCAATGATTCTTTCAATACCACCGGCAAAACCGATAGCTGGAGTGGCGGCTTCGCCAAAAAGTTTAACCAAATTATCATAGCGGCCACCGGCCAACAAAGTGGTTTGGCGTCCGGAATCTTTGGAATCAAAAAACTCAAACACTGTTTTAGTGTAATAATCTAGTCCGCGAACTAAACGAGGATTTAAATTATAAGGAATTTGTAGATTCTCTAGATTTTCTAAAACATCTTTAAAGTGGGTTTTACATTCTGGACAAAGCATATCGACAAGTTGGGGCGCATTAGCCACAACTCTTTGGCAAGTTGGTTCTTTACAGTCAAGAATTCTGAGCGGATTTTCAACATAACGGCGATTGCAGTCGACACATAAACTGGGTAAGAATTTTTCAAAATATTCGACTAATTTTTTACGCATTTTTGGTCGGCAGGTTGGACAACCGACGGAATTAACATCCACGACTAAATCTTTGGCTAATCCTAAATTTTTCATAATTTGATAGGCCAAGAAAATAACCGATGCGTCAGTTAGAGGATCGGCATCACCAATAATTTCCACACCAAATTGGTTAAAAATTCGAAGTCTGCCTGCTTGAGGTCTTTCGTAGCGGAAGTTTGGCCCCTGATAATAAAGTTTGACTGGTTGAGGCCAGATTTTCATGCCGTGTTGAATGTAAGCTCGGACGATTCCGGCTGTTACCTCGGGACGCAAAATCATGATTCTTTTTTCTTCGTCTTCCGACAACTGTTCTTGAATCGTCGCGGCGCGGCGGACTTCGTACATTTCTTTAGTCACGACGTCGGAATCAGCGCCCAGGCCTTTGGTAAAAATTTCCGCATACTCAAAAATTGGAGTATCGATTTTACCGCAACCGAAAGTTTCACATTTACGTTCGACAATGTTTCTAACGAACCGCCAATATTTCTGCTCTTCGGGCAGAATATCTTTAGTTCCTCTTGGAGAATGAATTTGTTGTGCCATAATTAAACCTCACTGACCCCCATTTTACTCATGTTTTGGCATTCGGTCAAGAGGATCGCCAAGGGCGGCTTTAATTTTACTCTTGGCGTTGGAAGTTTTCGCAAATTCCAACCAGTCCCTTTTTGGCATAGAGTTCTTTTTAGTGACAATTTCGATAATATCCCCGTTTTGCAGGTGATATTCAATATTGACCAATCTGCCGTTTACTTTGGCACCGACGGTCGAATTGCCAACGTCGGAGTGAATAGTATAAGCAAAATCTATTGGTGTAGCGCCAACCGGCAGATCTTTGACATCGCCCTGAGGAGTATAAACAAAAATTCGGTCAGTAAAAAAATCTAGGGCTAAGCTTTCGGCAATTTCTTTATTATCTTTTAATTTCCCTTGCCAGTTATTAAGTTCCTTGACCCACACCAGTTCTTTATAAGGAACTTTGCCATTATGTTTCATGAATTGATCAACTAAGTTGTTTTTGTTTTCGCTGTAATGCCAATGGGCGGCAATACCATTTTCAGCTCGGTCGTGCATTTCCTGTGTCCGGATTTGAATCTCAATAATTTTGCCATTATCGGCAAAAACAGTCGTGTGTAGCGATTGGTAGCCATTGGGCTTAGGCTGAGCAATATAGTCTTTGATTCGGCCGACGAGCGGTTTCCACATTTCATGAATAACACCCAAAACTTTGTAACAATCATCTAGATTTTTGACAATTACTCTTAAGGCGACAAGGTCGTAAATATTATTTAAATCATTGTCAAAGCGCATCAGTTTGCGCCAAAGTGAATAAATATGTTTGACCCGACCATGAATTTCAATTGGTCGAATATTAACTTTTGCCAATTTGCGAAAAAGGGTTTTTTTAACATTTTCCAAGTATTTTTGTTTCTGTTCAATACTACCCTTGATCAGTTTTCTTAAATCAGCGTATTCTTGGGGGTAAACATAAGGAAAGGCCAAATCTTCCAATTGCCCTTTGAGCTCACCCATTCCTAAGCGGTAAGCCAGCGGCGCATAGATTTCGAGGGTTTCCTTGGCGATTCTGTATCTTTTTTCCGGTTCTACCCCGGCCAAAGTCTTCATGTTGTGAAGGCGGTCGGCTAGCTTGATCATAATCACTCGAATATCTTTGGCCATGGCAATAAACATTTTGCGTAAAGTCTCAATGTAACGATCAAAGTCTTTAAGTTCTTTTTCGTCAGTGACAAAGAGCCACTTGCGGGTAATGCTAATTTTTCCAAGTTTTGTAACGCCATCAACAATATTGGCAATTGTTAGCCCAAATTCCTTTTTTAGTTCTGGCAAATTACAAACCGTGTCTTCGCAGACATCGTGCAAGAGAGCGGCGGCTATAGCTTGGGCATCAAGTTTGAGGTTGGCAATAAAAATAGCGGTTTCGAGTTCATGGGTAACAAAAGGCTCACCAGTTTTTCTAAGTTGACCTTCGTGATATTTTTTAGCAAAATCAAAAGCCCGGCGGGCTAATTTTCTATCACTCGTTGAAAGATAACCAATTTTTTCTTCGAGATCCTTAAATAGCATATTAAATAAATTATACGCTCTCTATTGGCTTAGGCAAGAGCTAGCTAGACCTTTACAGGTTTAGACAATTTCTTAAAAATAACTTTCTTTTTTTGCACTGAAACTTTAATAGTGTCGCCTTGGACAAATTTATTAGCCAACAGCTCTTCTGATAAGGGATTCTCAACTTGTTCAGCAATGGCTCGGCGAATTGGTCTGGCTCCATATTGAGGTTCGAAACCAATTTCGGCAATAAATTTAATTAAAGAAGGATCCATGGCTAAATGAATATCCTGCTCTTCCAGACGAAGTTTTAATTTATCTAAATTTAAGCCCGCAATTTGTTCAATTTCTGTGCGTCCCAGCGGCTTAAAGACGACCGTTTTATCAATTCTATTAAGCAGTTCTGGCCGAAATTCTTTTTTAAGTTGCTCCAAAACCCGAGTTTTCAAATGTTCGTAATCAGTCAGATACTGATCTTTCACGTTTTTTTGGCTAAAGCCAATAACAGCCTGAGAAGTTAATTCCAGCATGCCAATATTACTTGTTAAGATGATGATGGTGTTGCGGAAATTAATTTTTCTGCCTTGGCCGTCAGTGATCTCGCCATCTTCAAGAATTTGTAATAGAAGATTAAAAACATTGGGATGAGCTTTTTCTATTTCGTCAAAAAGAATGACTGAATAAGGACGTTTCCGCACTTGTTCGGTTAATTTACCGGCTTCATCATAGCCAACATAGCCGGGAGGTGCCCCCAATAAACGAGAAACGTTGTGCTGTTCCATAAATTCGGACATATCGATTTTAATTAAGGAATTGGCTGAGCCAAACATGATTTTTGCCAAAATTTTAGCGGTTTCAGTTTTTCCAACACCGGTAGGACCCAAAAACACAAAAGATCCAATCGGACGATTAGGCTCGGCAATACCAGTCCGGTTGCGTTTGATTGAGGCTGAGACAGCTTGGAGTGCTTCTGATTGGCCAACAATGTCACGACCAAGTTCTTCTTCAAGATGAAGATATTTTTCTTTCTCCGAGGCTTTCAGCGTTTCCAGTGGGACATTGGTCCACGAAGCAGCGATTCGAGCAATGTCGGTGGCCGTGATTAAATCATTTTGATAATCGGCTTCAATTTTTTGCGCTTCAACGAGTTGTTTTTGCTTTCTAAGCTCCAAACTCCGTAAATTGGCTGCTCGTTCAAAATTTTCCGCCTCAACTTCTTTATCTTTTTGAGTTCTAATTTCGGCAATTTCTTTTTCCAGCTTTTTTAGTTTGCCTAAATCTTTACTTTGATGTGCTAAGCGATAGGCTGAAGAGGCTTCATCAATAAGATCAATGGCTTTGTCTGGCAAAAATCGATCCATAATATAGCGGTCGGCAATGTCTACCGCCGCCTTAATGGCTTCGGATGTAATTTTGACCTGGTGATGACGCTCGAAAACAAATTTTAAACCTTCCAATATTTCAATTGCCTCAAGTTTTGTTGGTTCGTTGATAATGACTTTTTGTAAACGTCGTTCGAGGGCTGGATCTTTTTCAATAAACTTTCGAAATTCGTCAAAAGTCGTCGCGCCAATCAGATTCAATTTGCCTTTAGCTAAAACAGGTTTAATAATATTGGAAACGTCCAGCGAACCTTCAGCTGAACCGGCTCCGACAATCGTGTGAATTTCATCAATAAAAAGTATCACATTGCCGCGTTTCATTAGATCATCAATCGCTTTTTTGAGTCTTTCTTCAAATTGACCGCGATACATTGTGCCGGCAATCAACAGAGCTAAATCCAGCGTAATCACTCTTTTACCAATAAATGACCCCGGGACTTTACCATCCACAATGCGTTGAGCTAAGCCTTCAACGATGGCCGTTTTCCCCACGCCTGGTTCTCCGACTAAAACAGGGTTATTTTTCGTTCGGCGACCCAAGATTTGGATGACCCGTTGAATTTCTTGTTCGCGACCAATGACCGGATCAATTTTTCCTTCTTCCGCTAATTTAGTTAAATCGGTCGTGAAATTTTCGACATTCTTAACTGGCGGCAATGGCGGCATCTCATTGAATGGCATCTGAAAATTATCATCCATATCTTTAGGCGAATTTTGGTTTAAATTAAATTGAAAATTTTTCGGTAATTTTTTCTCATCATCGGGGGTTTGTAGTTCGCCTAATTCCTCAAAAAAGTTTTCAATTTGAGTTTTGATTGAATCTGGATTGACGCCGATTCGATCAATAATTTCGTTGGCTTTAAAGTGATCAGACAAAATACTAAACAATAAATGCTCGCTATCAATCTGATTATGACGATATTCAAAAGCCGTTTGTGCCGCAATTTCCAAGGCTTCCTTGGCCTCTTCATTCAAACCGTAAGGTTTTTTCTCTTTTGGTCGATTTAAACTCAAAACTAAGCGAATTTGATCCAAATTGATTGCATGTTCTTTAAGAATACTCTGAGACAGAGTATGCGGTGTTAGAGCCAAAGCTAAAAGGATATGTTCTGTGCCGACTGAAGAATCCATGCTCTTGGCAATTCGTTCAGAAGATATCAATATTTTCTTGGCATTCTCGGAAAATTTATTAAAAATATCGTTAGAATCGTTCATCGAACTCCATATAAAATAAATAAATTACTTTTTAAAAAGGTATTTTAAAAATTACTCTTCTTCAGCTTCTTCTAAAACCGGTTTCTTTTTCTTTTTAGTACTTTTTTTGGCTGGTTTGGCTTCGATTTTTTCTTCGGTCTCATCTTTCGGTACAACCTTTTCAAAATCCAATGTCCAACCGGTTAATTTGCTGGCTAAACGAACATTTTGGCCGCCAGTACCAATCGCTAAGGAGAACTGGTCTTCTGGAACCATAACTTTAGCTGATTGGTCTTTTTTATTTAAGATTACTTCATGGACTTTTGCTGGAGACAAAGCATTCACAATATATTGCATCTCGTCACCGTTCCAAAGAATAATATCAATTTTTTCATCGCCAATTTCCGCTAAAATTGCTTGAATGCGCGAGCCGCGTTGGCCGACGCATGATCCGACTGGATCCAAACCCTCTTGGTCAGTCCAGACAGCCACTTTACTGCGTGAGCCGGCTTCTCTGGCTATGCCTTTGATTTCCACTGTTCCGGCCGCAATTTCCGGAACTTCGTTTTCAAAAAGTCCGGCCACCAGGCCTTGATCAGCACGGGAAACAACAATTCGTGGACCGCGACTAGATTCTTCTACCGCTTTGACGAAAACCTTGATTCGTTGTCCGGCATAATATCTTTCATTTTTAACTTGATCAAATAGAGGCATAACACCATTTAGTTTACCTAAATCGATAATGACGTTTCCGCCCTCAATTTGTTGAATGACTCCGTTAACAATCTTACCTTCTTTATCTTTGAATTCCGAAAAGAGCAAATCACGTTCGCTTTCACGAATCCGTTGGGTAATCACCTGCTTAGCAGTCTGGGCGGCAATCCGACCGAATTCAGAATGGGTTTCCAGCGGGATTTCTACTTGCTCGCCGACTTTAGCTTTTTTATCAATTTTTTTAGCCTCGGCTAGGGTTTTTTGAGCATATGGCTCTTCAATTTCTTCTACAACATCGAAAACCTGCCAGAATTCGGTTTTGCCACTTTCTGGGTCCATTTTTGCTCTAATAATTTGTCCTGGTTCGCCAAAATCCTTGCGATAAGCGGCCGCCAGGGCTGCTTCAATCGTTTCAACAATGGATTCTTTAGTAATACCTTTTTCATCACAAATTTGATTGATTGCCGCCATAAAGGGTGAGATTGCCATTTTTTCTCCTTTCAAGAAAAAACATTTGATGTAAAGAACACTTTACATTTCTATAATAAAATCACTTAATAACTTTGTCAAGATGAAATTTTGCTTTAAAAAAAGGCAAGTTAAACATTAACTTACCTATGTATTTATTATAGATAAATTTTTATTAAAAGTCAATTATTATCTTGTCAGATTAGCTTTTCTTTGATATAGTGTAACGTCTGAATCTATTCGAGAGACGGAGGTACTTTGACATATGATGCACGAGATTGGCATTGTTTGTGTAGCAGTTTTCCTGCTAGGCTATCTTGCCTATGTTTTCAAGCAGCCGATTATCCCCGCCTATATTATTGGTGGGCTCATCATCGGCCCAATTGCCCTGAAGCTAATTCATGACCCACAAGGAATTGCCTCACTTTCGGAACTGACCATTATTTTTGTGATGTTTTTAATTGGTTTAGAGATGGATGTCCGAAAGCTTAAAGCGATTGGACCGGTTGTCAGCATTGGTGCATTTTTGCAAGTGATCGTAACCGCTATACTTGGAGCTGTAATTGCCAGATTCTGGTTTAACACCGAGACAAGCATTTATATTGGTCTCTTCTTTTCGTTCGGTTCAACCATGTTGGCAGTCAAACTTATGGCCGACGAAAAGCAAACCGAAACTCTCAATGGCAGGATCGCCTTGGGAATTTTGCTGATGCAGGACATTATTGCCATTATTATTTTGTCAGTTCTGGCATCAAAGGAATTTTCCACCACCGTTATTTTAGGAACTGGATTGAAAAGTTTCGGCATAGTCGCTATTGCCATTGTGACCGGCCAATATCTTTTTCCAAAGCTATTTCGTAATGTGGCCAAAAATCCAGATCTAATGACTCCAGTTAGTATTGGGATATGCTTTGTTTTCGCGTTCCTCGCCGAAAATCAAGGTTTGTCCGCGTCGATTGGAGCTTTTGTCACTGGTGTCAGTCTGGCCAACTTACCGTATTCGCTTGATTTGACCAGTCGAGTGAAAACGTTGCGTGACTTCTTTATGCCTATATTCTTTGCTTCACTAGGGCTGCAATTGACCATTCCTGGCGTCAATGTAATCCTGCCCATCGTAGTTTTATCCCTAGCCTGCATTTTCCTTAAACCGATACTAATTTCCGTTTTGATTGCCCGATTTGGCTATCAACCAAGAACGTCTTTTCTAGTCGGAGAAACGCTCATGCCTGTCAGCGAGTTCGGCTTGATTATAGTAGGCGTGGGTTTATCACTTGGTCATCTGGACAGCAGTATTCTGACTGTAGCTATGGCTGTGATGATGATTTCCATGCTAGTCTCTTCCTATGTCCGAGGTGACTCACTCTATCAACATATTTCCAAACTGGTAAATATCCTTGATCGAGTAGGGCCGGATGTTAAAGAAGAAGATGAGCTGAGTTCCGACGGGGAAGTTTACGACGCTATCTTGATTGGCTGTCATCGAATTGGCCGCCATGTGTTGGAACATTTATGCAATATTTACAGCTTCAAAATTATTGAAATTGAACCCACAAGATTGGAACAACTCAAATCTATGGGTTATCACTGCGTATATGGTGACATGGCTGATCCAGGGGTTTGGGAACGAATTGGCGATTTGTCCAAAATAAAATTGGTCATTTGCACCATTTCGGACATTAATCAAAATCTCCGGCTGATCAGATTAATTAGAGAAACGGCACCAGACTTACCAATATTCGTCACGACTGATCATATTGAAGAAGCAGTTGAACTTTATGAAGCTGGTGCCAGCAAAGTGATTTGCGCCCATCTGATGGCTGGTAGATTAATCGAAACCGGTACTGCCGATATTTTTGACTTAAGCCAATTGGAAACAGAAAAAGCTGAAGATCTACGTGCCATTCAGGCAATTGGTCAGAAATGGATCATTAGAGGATGCTCATTACCGAACAATCGTAATTAATAACGCAAAAGCGGCCCGCAGGCCGCTTTTTTTCTATCAATTTTTGAATTTTATTCTTCTTCGTCGCCGTGACAACTACCTTTGTGAGCGCAATGGGCGCAGCCGCCCTCTTCAACTTCTTCATCTTCAGCCGCTTTCTCGGCGCAGCCGCAATCACAATCCTCTTCGCACTCGCAACAATGAATACAGACTTCGTCATTACATTTACAAGTTGTTTTGTCGTCTAGCGGCATGCCGCAAGCACATTTCTTATCATCTGACATGTTGACTCCTTTATCCCGAGCTTAGTCGAGGGATTTACCCTAGCTCAAAATATATTTATTTTTACTTCATCCGTACTAATTTACCATCTTTTAGATCAAGCTCGATTAAATGTTTGGCTTGACCCAAGGTGTAACTTTCGCATTGATTAGCCTTGTTATCGTCATCAGCGGTTCTCGGATTGTGGACTGTGTCTACGACGTAATCATCGTTTGCTAGGCCGAGGCAAGGTCCGGTAGCCAAATCTTTTTTTTGACTCACGGCAGCTTTGTACATTGTTTCTGCATTCCTGAGTAATTTGGTATTCAGCTCATTCTTGGCTTCCATTTTGGGCTTAATGATATTGAGCGAAATAATCACGATTGCTCCAACGACGACGACAACACCTGCCCCGATAAGTAAAAGTTTTGTTTTGTTCATTTTCCCTCCATTTTTATATAACACATTGATTATATCAAATTATTATTAGCGGTTAAATACCCTCAGTTTACTAAGGGTATAAAAAACCGATTAATAACAAACGTTGTTACCTACGGTAATAACAAACTTTTCCGAAGGAATGCCTCGTCAGTTTGCTCCGAGGCAGTTTATTTGAATTTGTGTATCTTTATCCCGTTGCTGGATTTAATTTCCCAAACCTCGGCTTTAATATTTTCTTTTTGAATTTTTTTGTCAGAGTCATAAAGTTTTTTAACGGATTTCATAAATTCATTGACTTTGGATTTATTAACCAAGGCAACAATACAGCCACCAAAACCGCCACCAGTGATTCTGGCGCCAAAGCAGCCTGGGCTTTTCACGGCCGCTTCTTGCATAATGTTTAATTCCTCACAAGAAACGTCATAGTTATCGCGTAAACTGACGAACGCATCATTTAGTATTTGACCGGCAAGCGAATAATTTTTCTCTTCCAGAGCTTTTTTAAAAGCAAAAACCCGAATATTTTCCGTCACCGGATGGGTTAAACGGCGAAATTGGCGGCTAGACATTTTATTTTCATATTTTAGGAGAGTTTCAATCGTCAAATTGCGAATGGAGTTTTCACTTTTTGGTAAATAAGATTTAATCTTTTCGAAACCGGCGTAGGCATCGGCTTTTCTTTCAGCGTAACCAGAATACAATTGATTGTGACGAACCATGGTATTACAAACCACAATCGTCAAATCGGTCGGAATCTCCACATATCTGTAAGTAAAGTCCAAATTATCCAGCAGAGTGGCATAATTTTGCTTCGAAACGGTTATGGCAAAATGATCCATAGCGCCACCTTTAGTCCCGTACCACCATTCTGCACTACAGCCAGCCAAGGCCAAGGTTTTCAATAAAGGTTTAGCTGCATCGGTTTTACCATTGACTAAATGAATGGCTTTTTCAATATCAACTATTTGATTATCAATGAAAAAACCGTTGGTCAGACCGCAAGCAATTAGAGAATTCATAGTCAAAGCTGACGATGAAGATAATCCTCCGCCGACCGGAATTGACGAGTCAATCATCATATTAAAGCCCAGAAGATTGTTTCCGGCAACTTTCTTAAACTGTTCAACGGCTCCCTGAACATATTGTATCCATTGATGCTGATTACGAGGGCTTTTGGTGTCAATTTTGATTAGACCATTTTTGTCATCTGTGGTTGAGTACAACCAAATTTCCTGATCATCTCTTGGCGACATGAGAGCCGTCATTTTAATGTTTTCGATTGCTACCGGCATAGAGAAGCCATCAAAATAATCGACGTGTTCACCAATAAGATTGACCCGGCTCGGTGTGGTAATTTCATAGATCGGTTTTACACCAAATACTTCTTCGAATTTTTGCTTATTCATTATTTAATTTTCCTATTGTTTTATCTAATTCTTCTTCACTTATTAAATGAAAAACATCACGTTGAATTTTTTCATATTTTTCGTAAATTACGTCATTTAAATTTCTGGGAATTAGATGAAAATGAATGTGATCAACTTTTAAATCGTTCTGTTTTTGAAACGGCCGAAAGTTTTGACGAATGTCGCAGCCTGTGCTTACCTTTTTAACAATTTTTTCCTGAAAAGTCAAGACTACGTCCATTAATTCGCGTCTTTCTTCATGCGTTAATTCGCTCGGCTTTTCAATATGTCTTTTGGGAATAACCAATAAATGACCCTCAACTAACCGCGGGTTGGAAGGCATGACAAAAACAGTCTTCCCTTCATAAAGAATTTTATTTCTTTTTGGGTCTAATTTACAAAACGGACAATTCATGACTTCCTCGCATTTCTGATTTTTTCAATTGATTCTAAAATCCAGTAAGCATTTCTTAATTTATCTTTCATTTCTAGTATTTGTTGATAAGAAAACCATCTAGCATCCAAAATCTCGTCTGCCGGAAAATTTAATTCGCCACCAATAATTTCAGCAAGAAAAGCGTGTTTCACAGCTCGTTCAGTTTCTTGATGATATACACCGATTTCACGAATAATTCTGACATCAAATCCTGATTCTTCTTTAGCTTCGCGCACAGCCGTTTCTTCGATTGTCGACCCTTTTTCTACCTTACCGGCCGGTAAATTCCAAAGACCATAAACTCTTTTTTTCTTTTCTTGTACAAGAAGAAATTTATCATCTTTTTCCAGGACCACTCCTGCGACCACCCAAACTGTCAATAATTTGTTGTTTAATTTTGTTATAGGCATAAATTAGTTATTTTCATAAATTATTTTTCAAAGAATTACTTTCGTCGGCCATTCTTTGGCCAACCATAGTTTCTGCTTTTCGCGCTTCAGTTAGAGTCATTAATTCGTGCAAGCAATTCCCTGACCAAACAGCTTTCGCCCAATCGCCTCTATCTTCTTGATTATAAATATTAACTAAGCGGTTGCTAATCTCAATTGCATGCTTACCAATCATGTTATAAACCGCCTTCCAATCACCCTGACTATGCGAATTTATTTCTTGTAGAAAGGCTTCTGTTGTCGCTTCGTCATACTCAGAATTTGAGATTAGATCTACAAACTTAATTGTCTCCTGAAACCAAGGCTGACGAAAAGCAGCCATCTGTTCTTCAAAATTCAAAGCTTGAATATTCTTAAAACAAGTATTTTCAGTCCAGGCAATCAGCTCAACTAAGGTTGGATCAATACCAATTTCGTTTTCGTTAATACTATTTTTTAATCTATTATTAATAACAGCAAGAATTTTATTTAGATTTTCTTTTGAAACACTTTCCTGATAAGCCGACACCAGTTCATTAATCGTTGAATCTTTTGTTTCTGGCGGAAGTTCAGGAATCGGTTCGGTATTGATCGCTACCCGTCGCAAAATATCAATTTCAACTTCACCATCTTTTGCTTGAATTGCATAGTTATTCAAATCAAGAACGCGATTCCTGTTTTCTGGACGATTTCTATCAAAATAATCTGTTTGGTCTAGAGCATATTCCAATTCAGCTCGTCTTTCTCCTTTGGAATCGTAATAATCTATCATTGCCTTGACTAATTGATGAATGTTTGGTCTTTGATCATGAATAAAATCCCTTAAAATACCAAAACCCGGAATCAATTTATAACCATCTTCACGGTTTTGTTCTAAACGATGATAATTGCTAGTCGGAATTGATCTCTGGATCATCAAAAGCCTGTTGATAGTAGCTGGTTTTACAGGTAAAGCATAACACTCGCAAATAAAATCGCCCAGTCCATAATCATTATCTGTCATCCCCCAGACATTACTATCTTTTTGCAAAACGTCAACTTGGGTGTCTTTCGACTTCAACGCTGGCAAAAGCCTATCTATAGAACCACGAGAAGACGCCTCGTTAAAATCGTGATGAATCATATAGTGCCAGACAGACTTGTATAATCTTAATAAGGCTTGCTGGTCAGGTTCGTCTTTAGTTTCTGTGAAAATTTCGCCCAACAAATTAACTTTTTCAGGTGTCATCAACTTTCGTTCAGGGGAATGAGCCACGTCACTTTTAATTTCTACAACTGCTTCATTTTCGATACCGCTTCCGTGAATCGTGTTTAGAACTTTGCTAATACTATCAACCATTGCCAATTCTTCAGTATGCTCTCGTCTAATGGGTCTTGGCGAGATACCATGTCCATTTAGATAACGGCAAACAGTTGCAAATGAATCGAGTGTTTCTCTTTGTTTAGAAAAATTCCCGCCTAAATTACTAGCAAGATTGCTTTCCCAGATTTTGGCAAATTCAGAAAAATCTTGCCAATCCTGCGATGATTCGGCAAAACCTTTTATTTTATTAATGGCTTCATATCTTAAAAATGGCTCTTGATTTATTGATTCAGACATTCGCATTGTTTTATCGAGTAAGTTATCAACAGGAGACCACTCTTCATGTTCTAATAAATAATTTGCATATTCCCGTCGATTGTAAGCATAAATTTTTTTTAGAGCTTCAACTTTTTGAGTATCATCAAGCTCGCCTTTGTACCAAAGAGAAGGAAAATTTTCAACCGTTGCTAAAGAGATCATTTGATCAAAATCAGGTTCAGGGTAACGTTTATCCAGATTTGCTTGAAGTTCGGTAGACTTTTGATTAAAAATCTCCATTCGCTTAGCGTGTTCTTCTCGTCTTTGTCTTAAGTCTTCCTCAGAAACCTGATCTTCAGAATCAGTTTCGATAAATTCAGGCATATACCTCCTATTTGATAAATTTTGTTTTGAAAACCATCCATGGAAAAACAATTACGGCGGTGAAAATGCGGCGCCAGCGTTTGGGTTGAGTAAAAAGGCGGTAAAGCCATTCTAAACCCAATTTGCGCATCCAGGCGGGCGCATAGGGCACAATACCGGCAATATAATCAAATGTTCCACCAATTCCCATGGCTAATTTGACTTTTAATTGGTCTTTGTGGGCGGCAATAAATTTTTCTTGTTTTGGCGCACCTAATGCCACTAATAAAATATCAGTTTTTCGGTTGTTAATTTCATTAATAATTTCTGCTGAATCTTCTAACTGACCATTATTGGGAATTATTGGTGAACTAAAACCAGCTATTTTAAGTTTGGGATATACTAAATGCAGTCTTTTAATGGCTTTTTCCGGTACGCCTTCGACGCCACCTAAAAAATAAACTGAATAATTATTTTCGGCAGCTAATTTACAAATTTCCCAGGTTAAATCGACTCCGGTAATTCGTTCGTTAATTTTTTGACCCAAAAACCAGCCAGCAAATTTAAGACCAACACCATCTGGTACATTTAAATCGGCTTGATTTAAAATATTTTTAAATTTCTCATCATATTGCGCTGCCGCAATGAATTCAGGGTTAACTGTGGCAACCATGTGAAATTCTTCAACATATAAAAAAGCGGCAATTTTCGCCATCACCACTTTAAAATCCAAATTATCAATTTTTACACCTAAAATGTAACTCATTTTGAACCCGCCTCGTGAATTACGGCTAGAGTTTTTTCTGCTGCTTCTTCCCAGCTAAAAAGTTTTGCCCGAGCTCTACCTTTAATAATTAATTGTTTTTTTAGGGCGCTAGAGTGAATCAAACGGCTCAGTGCCGCCGCAATGCCTAACGGCTTTTTGGGATCAACCAGCAAAGCGGCATCGCCGGCAATTTCCGGCATAGAGGTAACATTGCTTGTGACCACAGGCGTACCGCAGGCAAAAGCCTCCACAATCGGCATGCCAAAACCCTCGAAGAAAGTCGTAAAGAGAAAAATATCCGCTTCTTGTAAAAGTTCAATATATTTTTCTTGAGAAACATAGCCCAGGATTTTTATGTCTTTTTGAATTTCTGGTGGTAAACTTTCAATTTCGGCTTTAATTTTTTCGAAACCAAAACCAGGAGCACCCGCCAGAATCAATTGATGAGTAATACTTTTTTCTTTTCTTAGTAATCCGTAGGCTTTGATCATACCCAAACTATTTTTCTTTTCTTCAATCCGACCAATGTAAAAAATGTAAGGTTTTTTCTTAGCATTTGGATCATAAACAAAACTGGCGCGGTCATAGCCATGCCAAATGACTCTAATTTTAATTGGATCGATGCCATAGGTCTTAATCAAATCTTTTTTGGTAAATTCCGAGGGAGTAATGATTAATTTAGCATGTCCAGCACCGTGGTTCATGGACCAGTTATGATACAGAAGTTCTTTGGGCGAATAGAGTTCGGGAAAATGTTTAAAACCTAAATCGTGCAGAGTCACCACTGTATTTTTCGGGTGAACTATGGGAATTGTATGCGCTGGTACAAATAAAACGTCGGGACGACGAAAGAGCATTTCCCAAGATAAACGAATTTGAGTCCAGAGTTTAGGAAAAGGCATTAATTTAATCCGAGCATTAACCGGCATTTTACCAAGTCTGGGCGTAGGATCTAATTGAGAATACAACAAAAACCGATCATACGAATCTATTTTAAGCATCTGCTTAATAATTTCCACCGAATAGTATTCTGTTCCAGTTAATTTCGGTTTAGTTGTCCTTGATGTATCAATTCCTATGAGCATTTTTTCCTTAATTCACTCTATTTGGCCCAAAGCACAGACTTTTTAAACGATTCCAAATTATCGACGGCGATACCTGTTCCTTTAGCCACACATAATAACGGTTCTTCGGCGGTTTGACAAGGGACACCGGTTACTTTAGTTAATAATTGATCAAGATTTCTGAGCAAACTACTCCCACCAGTCATCACAATACCTTTATCCATAACATCAGCGGCTAGTTCTGGCGGAGTTTTCTGCAAAACATTTTTTACCGCATCGATGATCGAAGATAGCACTTCGCGAATAGCAATTACAACATCGGAAGAAGAAATAATTAAGCTTTCCGGCAATCCACTAATCGTATTGCAACCGGAAACTTCAATTTTTAATTCTTTTTTCAGTGGCAAGGCAGCTCCAACCTTAATTTTAATATTTTCAGCCGTGGCTTGGCCAATGACCATGTTATATTTTTTCCGAATAAAACTCATGATCGCCTCATCAATTTTATTGCCGCCCACCCTAACAGATGTTGAACAAACAATGTCACCGAGAGCAATAACGGCGATTTCCGTGGTGCCTCCGCCAACATCAATAATCATGTTGCCGCTCGAAGAGGCAATCGGGATGCCAGCCCCAAGTGCGGCAGCCAACGGTTCTTTGATTACATAGGCATTTTTGGCTCCAGCTCCCATACAAGCATCAACGACCGCTCTTTTTTCAGTGGAAGTCACTCCAGCGGGAATTGCTACCATAATATCTGGCCGAAAAAGTCTGACCCGACCGCCAAGACGATTGATAAAATATTTGAGCATGGCTTGAGTAATTTTAAAACTAGCAATGACGCCGTCTTTTAAGGGGTGTGCGGCAATAATACTGTCTGGAGTTCGGCCCAGCATTTCTTTAGCTTCTTTACCGATCGCAATAACATTGTTGCTGGCAGCGTCCAATGCTACTACCGATGGTTCATTAACTACTATCCCCTTCTCTGGAATATAAACCAAAACATTAGTTGTCCCCAGATCAATTCCGAGACGTTTTAAAATCATATTTCTCTCTTTATTTTAGCACCAATCGCTGATAAACGTTCTTCTATTTTTTCGTATCCCCGATCAATAATTTCCGCGTTAGCGATTTCCGTTTGGCCTTCGGCACAAAGACCAGCCAAAAGAACTGTGGCTCCTGCCCGCAAATCTAAACTTTCAATCTTGGCACCATGTAATTTTGTCGGTCCGAATATCTTGGCTTCATGAGCATCAATTATTTCAACTTTCGCCCCCATTTTTTTTAGCTCTTCAAGGTAGCCTAATCGATTTTCATATAAATTTTCTTTGATTGAGCTTTCGCCGTTAGCTTGAGACATAATTAAGCCCATAGGAGCCTGCAAATCGGTTGGAAACCCTGGATGAATTGCTGTTTCAACAGTTGTCGCTTTCAGATTCGCAGAATCAATAATTTCGATATAAGTTTCACCAGTAGAAAATTCTACTCCCATTTCCTTAATTTTATCTAAAAACACTGTTAAATCGGCAGGTCGGCAATTGGTAATCTTAATATGGCTGTTGGTTGTAATAGCTAAGCTGGCAAATGTACCGGCCTCAATCGGATCTGGCATAATAGAGTATTCCAGTCCCTTGAGGGCATCTGCACCTTCGATTTCAATTACATCTTCCCCGGCACCCGTGATATGCGCCCCGCTCTGGTTTAAAAAATTAGCCAAATCAGCAATTTGAGGCTCTTTCGCCGCATTACTGATGGTGGTTTTGCCGGCGGCTAAAACCGCTGCCATTAAAATGTTTTCCGTTGCCGTGCATGACGCTTCTTTTAAATCTATCTGGCTGCCAGTAATTCTTTCACAACTTATGTGGTAGAGATTATCGTTGCAACCACCATTTTCTTTATGGGAAATTTTTACCCCCATCTGTTTAAAGGCATTGAGGTGGACGTCAATTGGTCGGCTACCAATTGAACAACCGCCAGGAC
>Ga0247841_10004880_pt1 | contig 22397 bp, 11 predicted proteins | sample LaCruzMarch2015__2_FD_192410 | JGI IMG/M metagenome (GOLD analysis project Ga0247841, IMG submission 192410) | Freshwater microbial communities from meromictic Lake La Cruz, Castile-La Mancha, Spain - LaCruzMarch2015_18m | ecosystem: Environmental > Aquatic > Freshwater > Lake | place: Spain... | reverse complement strand
GAAAACTTACACACTCCGGCACGGCGAAGATTTCGACCAGAGAAATTTCACTGAAGAGATATCTGAGACTACCGAATATCTGTACTTTTCTCTGAATAAATTTGCGCGCCACCGCTATACTGCCGAAGAACTCGACGAGATAAAGGTGATTTCAAACTGGCTTGCCCTTACTCGCGACAGAAGCGTCTTCCTCGAAGTGACTGATAAACATACTAAAGAAGATATTGTCAGTTTTGCACTGCAATAAAATACGGCTTGTTTTATCCGCAACTATCACTTGATATGGTTCTTCAAATTTTATAAATTGCGTTAATTATAATAATGAGTTGTCATGTCAATAAAAACTTACTTTTTTCTTATTTTTATATTTCTGCTGTTTTATGTTCAGGGCAATTCTCAGGGCAATTCTCAGAGCTACCTGCTCGAAGGCAGTTGTGAAATTTACAGTACTGCCGGTAACAATTTAAATAATATTAATTTTTTCGCGTATGACTTCAGGGATACATGGAGTTCCGCAACTCAAATCCGTTATGACGGCGCTTATTTTTTACTGTTTTATGACAGGACTAACGGACAGGCTGTGTTATTAAATGAAGACATGACATTCCGGCGTTTATTCAATAACTGGAGAAAAACCTGGACGCATATTCTTGCTCATGATCTTGATTCCGACGGAGATGATGAACTGCTTTTATTTGATATTTCGGCAGGGTTTGCTGAAATCTACGCTTTAGGAACGTATCTTGAACTTATTCCAAAGGGAAATTACTCCGGACTCAGAAATACATGGAAAGATATTATTTGCCTCGACCAGAACAATGACCGTAAAAATGAGTTTCTTTTTTATGATGCGAAGAACAGAACGGCGAACGTATATAAAATTTCCCCAAATTCATCCGGGAATTATAAGTTGGATTCTTTATGGGGGTCAACTTACTGGAAACATACATGGAAAATCTTAAAAAAGATTACTTTCGCCGACGGGGGAAAAGGTGTCCTTGCGTATGACCCCTTTAATGAAAATAAAAACGGACATATTTCTTTGTTCAGATATAATAATTCCCCGAGCTTTTTTACGGAAATTTATCTGAACGAGGATTACCCAAAGAATATAACAACTATAGAGTCAGGGAATTTCGGAGGCGGACTGCCAAACGGCGACATTCTGTTCTATATGCCGGAAAAAGGCGACTGTTTTTTTTATCGCGCAGGAAATAATAATTTAATCGCCGGTCCTGTTGATTTAGACTGGAGAAATTCATGGAATTTTATTTCTGCCTTAAAGGCAGGAAACAGCCTGGATAATATTTTATTCTATGTATCTCCGAATAATACTCAGCTTACAGTGAAATCGTATGACGGCACAAATCAGGGAATACATCCGGATATTATTAAAGGACATGACGGTAAATATAAAATGGTATTTACTCCCTTTCCGTTCAGCGACGACGATTTTGAAAATCCGTCTGTTCTTGAAAGCACCGACGGATATAATTTTACGGAAATTCAGGGCACGCGAAAGCCGTTAATAAATATGCCCCTGCCGCCCCCGAATTTCAGCAGGGCTTATAACAACGATCCTGATGTTTTATATGAAACGGGGAAATATTATATGGTTTATAATGAAACATTCGCCGTAAAAGATAAATTTTACCAGAATGTAAAAATGGTCGCTTTCGACAGTAATTTCTGCAATCCGGATTCAAATACTATACTGATTCAGCCAAATTATTTCCGTATCACTTTCTCTCCGTCTCTCATAAAAAATAACAACACTTATTATATGTTTTTTGTATCACGCACGGCGCAGAACACTCATAAGGTTAGTTTTATAAGCAATAAAAGCATAAGATACGGGTGGGATAAGCCGATAATTCAAAATGTCGTTTTTAACACTACTCAGGATTTTCAGCCCTGGCATCTGAATGTATTTAAGAACAATTTCGATGGTTATTATTATATGCTGATTACGGGAAAATATAAAATCGCAAGCTCAAAGAATAATGACCTGTATATTGCCCGCAGCCGCGACCTTACGAGGTGGACTCTCGCCCCCGAACCCCTTATGAGAAAAGAGAATTACGCCTGCTCACAAGTTTACCGCTCCGCCGGTATGTTTGAAAACAAAAACATGCTTACGCTCTGGTACTCTTTCTTCCTTAATAACGATGAAACAGGAATAAGCTATAGGAAATATATCTATGTTGACTCGAATACCTTTAACGGAAGACAGATCAACAACACAATAAACAGTGACGTAATTCAACTCGCTAATTATCCGAATCCGTTCAACGCAATGACAAGAATAAACTTTAACCTGCCGGGAAACGCAGTCGTTACGCTGAAAATTTATGACGTTCTGGGCAGGGAAGTGAAAAGACTGCTGAACTCCGAATACCGGCCTGCGGGAAATTATACAGCGGACTTTAACGGTAAATATTTCGCAAGCGGTGTTTATTATTGTAAAATTGTCATAACAGGGGAAGAAAATTTTACAACTATGCGCCGTATGGTTCTGATAAAATAACGACAAAAAAGCCCCTGAAGTCTTTCTGCCTCATGGGCTTTTCAATTATACCTTTTCCCGATTAACTCTTTTTAACCGAATATTGAATCAAAGAAATTCTTATCCCTGCCGCCTTTATTTTTCGGATGAAAGTTTTCTGATTTAGACAATTCTTTCAATATTGATTTTTCTTTTGAAGATATTTTCTTTGGTATGAATACATTCACCTGCACAAGCTGATCGCCGCGTCCGTAACTGTTGAGATGGCGTATGCCTTTGTCTTTCATCCTCAATATACTGCCGGACTGCGTGCCGGGCTCGATTTTAAGCTTTGCCCTTCCCTGAAGAGTCGGAACAAGTGCTTCAATTCCGAGTATGGCATCGGCTATATTAATATCCAGTACAAACACTATATCGGCAAAGCAAAAAACCTACGAGAACGGGTAACAACATATTTCCGCCATAACGATAACCTCGCTTATAAAATAAAGCGGCTTCTTACTCATATACACTCGCTTGAATATGAAATTACCGACTCGGAATTGTCAGCTCTGATACTCGAATCTAAAATGATTAAACGCCATAAACCGAGATTTAACACGGCAATCAAACGATACAGGTTTCACCCGTTTCTTAAACTTGATGTTCAGAATGAATTCCCGAAAGTTGAACGCGTTTATGAAATTGAGAACGACGGCGCTTATTACTACGGACCGTTTATGAGCACCGGAACGACACACCATATTTACAGGCAGATATACGATAACTTCAAACTCAGAGAGTGTGAAGATAAAACAATTAAAGCCCACTCTAAATATTCCACCTGTATGTATTACGACATTGGCAAATGTGACGCGCCCTGCAACCTCTCTCAAAGTAAGGATGAATACAGAGCGGAAGTTGAACGCGTACACGATTTTATCATTAATAACGGCGGCAAGTCGGTACGCGGTGCGATAAAAACAATGATGCTCGAATCATCCGCGGGAATGGATTTTGAAAAAGCCGCCGTACTGCGCGACCGCCTGCGTGATATAGAAAAAGTTATGAGTTTCAGAAAAGTGATAACGTCGGCTATCAATGACAAGAAAATAATAATAAAATGTGATACACTCCCTAAGCGCGAAGTGTTTTTCATACATAACGGAAAACTTATAAAAACTTATACTATGGAACAAAACGGTGATTTTGACCAGCGGAATTTTATCGGAGAAATATCCGAAACTGCCGATTACCTGTACTTCTCACTGAATAAGTTCGCTCGTCACCGATATACTACAGAAGAACTCGACGAGATAAAAGTAATTTCAAACTGGCTCGCGCTTACACGCGACCGCAGCGCTTATTTCGAAGTTACAGATAAACACACTAAGGAAGATATTGTAAATTTTGTACTGCAATAGATTATTGAGATTTATTTCGATACAACATTATTTCCCGGGAAATTATGCAGGTATTAATTATTTAAGGGGTTGTCATATCATTTAAAACTTGCTTTATTCTATTCTAAATATCTCTGCAATTAATTTTCTGAGTCGAAAAATGTTATTATTTCATCAAATCAAACCCAACTGGTAGTATTCTTTATATTTATAAATTAATTAATATTGTAATAACAATAATTTATAATAGGCGTAAGTCTAAATAATGCAAATCAACTGGTAATATTGCCACTTGTCGTAGTTTTGTCATTTCGATGTTTAATATTATATTTATATGTACAAATATTTATAAACATTGAAATAAAAATGAAAAAAATAATTTAGAGTTTTGCAGACTAATATTAATATTGTTTTCGGATATTTTAATATAAAATTATAGTCCTGCTTTGGAAATTATCTTTCAATTTAATAACAGCTTAATGCTATAATTATCATTTACTTATCATGATCCAAGGTTAAAATAAACAGGGTTATTTTAGGTAATTATACACGTTTTAAAAGTTTTTTATATTTCAATGAAGAAAGTATATTATAAAAATCTTAATAACAGAAAGATGGATGCACCGCCATTAATATCGCGCTAAAGCACTAATCAATAAACAAATAATATTTTTATTAAAATAAATAAATTTTTCCAATCATTAAAAAAAGGAGTTTATTTTGAAACGCTTAATATTAATTGCAATAATTTATTTCATAGCATACGATGCATTTTCAGTTTGTGGAAATACAGAAATATGCATTAATAATTATTCAAGCGATAAATTAAAGATTTATGTTTATCCGGTAAGTATGGTATTTAACGGTTATTATATGTATAATTTTGTTGCCGAAGGTAGAACGACAAGTTACAATTTTATTGATTATATATGCGGTGTCCATTGTGGGGAATTTTATATAAAAAAAACGTATAACGAATTAGCCAAATTTAATGTTATTCCATTATTTTGTGGAGGTGATTACGAAGCGCGTCACTATGGAAACTCAAGCGCTGATTATCAGTTGGGTTTCGGAACTTACAAAATACAAATTTTACGTTATGACGATAATGATATACTTACAGGAGAAGATTCTTGCTTAGTCGAATTTGATTATTTCGATCTGAGCGAGAGAGTTGACGGAGATTTAGCATTTTTTGTTTATGATAGAGGTAATGAACCTTATTTTACTTATCATTTTGACCGTCCATATTATCGAATTGTACCTATTACTTATGATTCTCCTGAAAATTATAAAGTTGAAATTTGGAGACCTGAAGGTCCTGGATACAATCCTGTACGTCCTAAAAGATTTGGTCCCAGTAATAACGGAGATGGATTTTATTCTTTTAAAGAGGAAAGTAATCCAATTTATAATCTTTATAAAAGAATACTACCACTTGATTGCAGAATGGATTGCAATTTAGAATTAAATATCCCTCCTTTACTCAAGAATCAAAATCATGTATTTCCTCGTAATTATACCGATGGAGAATTAGAACTTAGGCAGGGCGAATTATACAATAATCTTTATGTGCAGAAACGGGTTTTTTCTCCGATTGATATTTGGAATATAAATACTGTGAATGATTGGAATATGCCGTTGCGAGTTAATGCGGGGGCAAAGTTAAAGCTTGCCCCTCAATTATCTTTTAATTTTTCAATGATTTACAATGGTATAGATCATCCGGAGTTCAATTTCATTGTTAATGCTAATGCTACTTTAATTCTTGAGGGTCTGGATACAGTGTTTACAAAAAAAGGAGCTATTACCACTTTCGAGCCGTATAGTTATTTAACTCTCGGTAATAATTGTATATTTATAGTTGAAAAGGGAGGTGTTTTTTGTAACAAAGGAGCAATTGTTTCGGGAATATTAAGAGTGAGATATTTGGGCGGAGTGCATCAACTCCAATGCGGCAATATCCTTCCGGATATTTTTATCAATGATAGCACGAAAATAGAACTGAAAGACAGCGCAACAATTATAATACCCGATAATAAGACAGTTTATTTCGAAAATCCTGAAACATCATTCTTCGCGGATTCAACATGTACTGTCAAAGTAGGGGAAAATTCAAAACTCGTATTCCGGAACGGGGCAAATATTAATGCCTATAAAACAAAGTTTGTTTCCAATAATCAGGGTGTGCAGTGGGACGGCATATACATAGAAGATATTTCTGAGAATTCATTTAATAACTGCATAATAGAAAACGCGGCGAATGGAATTAACATCAACAATAATATCTCAAGTGGAGGCGGACTAATTGAGCCGGCATCACTGATATCAAATTGTACATTTATAAATTCAACATCTTCTCAGTTAAAAAATGCTGTCTATATAACAAACAGTGAGAATGTTAAATTGCAGGGAAACACAATGCAATCAACTTATATTTCTAATGCATTTCTTTTTGGATTTATGCTCGAATATTGCCAGTCCGGTTATTTTAATATCATTGATAACACTATAAATTCGGCAGAGACAGGTTTAATAGTCGTGCAATCATCCCCTTACGTTGCAAGAAATATTATAGCGGGGCAATCCGGAGCATCATTTGGAATATTTCTTGATAATTCCAATGGCACAATTAAAAATAATACGGTAACTAATTTCGAAACTTCATTTTGTTCGTATTATTCATCACCTTATCTGTTCAGAAATGCATTCAATAATGCTTCAAACATAGGAATAGATTTACATTCAAATTCTGTTCCGGTAATGAGCTATATTGTATCCGGCTCAAACATCAATTGGCTCGGGGGAAACAATACGATTTCCGGTACGTTATCAGATTGTGGAATTAAAATGAATGACGAATCTTATCCCAATCTCGATGACGGATATAACATTATCAATGCCTATGGAACTGATTATATAAACGGAGTTATGCCAAAAGTGTTAGAGAATTATCTTAATTCAACAATGAATTTTTGGGGTGACGCACAACCTGATCCATTGAAATTTAATATTACTGACGGAGAAGTTATTTATGAACCATTATATGACGGAGTTACTCCTATCAGTTCAGACAATTACAGCGTTTATGACCTTGGACAGGGTGTTTCAGATACAGTATTAACAAAGGAATTGGGCGATACACCCGGCAGTGAATACCTATATATGGAGGCTTTTAACTTAGAAATGTCGCATAGCTATATTCAGGCTATCAACCTGTATAAACAGGTAATTTCGGATTATCAAAATACAAAATATGCTATAACTTCTATCAGCCGAATATTTAACTGTGTCGAGAAAAAAAACGGTAATAACGGAGAATATGCTGACTTACGGAATTACCTTTCGCAAATAAAAAATAACCAAAATTATCAGACATCTCTGAGAGAACTCGCAGAAGATTTTATGATTAAAACGAAGGTAAAAAGAGGTATGTTAACCGAAGCGATTACGGATTATACCGTGATGTACAATCAAAACCAGAACACTGCGAAAGGATTACATGCACTTATAAACAAAGAATGTCTTATATCTTTACTTGGAGATACGACGGATATTAGCGGCAAAAGAATGTACAAATCAGGTACTGTCCATAAATTAAACATTTATTCATTAGCAGTTTCCGGGAAAGCCGATAAATTTTCCATTGATAAATCCGGGCAAAGAACTGAAACATATACATTATACCAGAATTATCCGAATCCGTTCAATCCGGCGACTACGATTAAGTATGGTATGCCTAAGGACGGTTTTATTTCTATAAAAGTTTACGATATAACCGGAAGAGAGATAGCTGTTTTAGCAACCGGATATAAAAAAGCAGGGGTTCATACCGCCGTTTTCAATGGAAATAGTTTTTCAAGTGGTGTATATTTCTATAAAATGATGACCGATGGCAATTCACTTGTAAAGAGAATGATACTTATTAAGTAATAATTCTTAATTTTTTCAGGCTGTCCCGTGATAAACGGGACAGCTAATTATAATTAAATTACTATGAATAAATTATTATTAAGTTTTGTTTTTTCGCTATTATTTTATTACGGCGATTTAAAAGCACAATCAGGATGGATGGTTCAAAGTCCATACCCCACGGCAAATTATCTTTATGATGTTAAATTTATTAACAATACTACCGGGTTTGTCTGCGGCGCGCTTGGCGAAATTCTAAAGACAACAAATGGCGGAACGAACTGGAATAAACAAAATACGGGAATCTCAGGCGAATTTATACGATCGTTATCGTTTTTAAATGCTAATACAGGATATGCGGTTTCCAGAAGTAAGATAATAAAAACGATAAACGGTGGGGAGAACTGGATTATTGTTGAAAATGATACGGCTAATAAATTTCAATATATTACTTTCACCGATTCTCTGAACGGATATGCCGCAGGCGCTTATAAGGTAAAAAAATCAACGGACGGAGGAAACTCATGGATTCAAATAATTATTCCCCCGAATAATTTTATTAATACAGGGTATTTTATAAACTCCTCAACGGGATATCTCGCAGGTCATATTTATACTTTTGCCAAACTTTTAAAAACAACGAACAGCGGAGTGAACTGGCAGAGTATTAATGTTGACAATCAAAGTACAATAACTGATATATACTCTGTGTTTTTTCTCAATGTTGATACCGGTTTTGTAGTGGGTTCGCAAATGACAATTGGAAAAACAACGAACGGCGGAGTGAACTGGATTTTTACAAATATGCTAATTTCTCCGGATATTCGAAGTGTGTTTTTTATTAATTCGCAGACAGGTTTTGTAGCAACCGGTGATGGCATTATAGGCAAGACAAAAAACGGAGGAATTAACTGGACAAGCGAAAGTATTTCACAAAATGATCGGTTTTTTTCAATAACATTTTCTGATTCGGTTACAGGATATGCCACGGGGTCATTTGGTTTAATTTTAAAAACGACTAATGCAGGAAATAACTGGAATAGTATATCGAGCGGAACAAATTGGGATTTAAATGAAGTAAAATTTCTTGATAAAGATACGGGTTATGCGGTTGGCAGTAATGCAATTCTGAAAACAACAAACGGAGGTCAGTTATGGTTTTCTCAGAGCAGACGATGGGGCTATCAGGAAAATTTTATTTCGGTTTGTTTTCCGGATTATTCAACGGGATATGCTATGGATTTTAACGGGGATCTATGTAAAACATCTAACGGAGGTCTCAACTGGTCCTCAAGTCAAATATTCCCGGGACCTACGCCAAACGATATGTATTTTGTTAATAACACAACCGGTTATTTTTGTGATAACGGCGGCAGGGTTTATAAAACAACAAATCAGGGAGTAAACTGGATAATTTATAGTACAGGCAATAATTATCGTTTATACTGTTTACAATTTTTAAACGATAATACGGGATTTGTCGCAGGTAACTATGGGTATATCGGGAAAACCACAAACGGCGGAGTTAACTGGTCTCAGCTAACCACAAACACAGGGCAGGGAATAAACGGAATACATTTTATTAATCTTAATACCGGTTTTGCTGCCGGTTGCAATATAATACTCAAAACTACTGACTCCGGAAATATATGGAATACAATCTATTCCAATGCACCCGATTGCCTTACCGACATCAAATTCGCCAATGAAAACACCGGTTACGCTGTGGGAGGTAATCAGGATTATTACAGCATAATTCTTAAAACAACAAATGGAGGTAACAACTGGACAAGCCAAAGCGCAATCAACAAATGTATTAATTCAATAGCCGTTGTAAGCAATGACACGGCTTATGCGGTGGGAGTATTCGGAGCGATTTTAAAAACAACAAACGGTGGAACTGTTGGGATTAACAATTATCAGGAAGAAATTCCCGAATCATTTGAATTATTTCAGAATTATCCGAATCCGTTCAATCCGATAACGAAGATAAATTTTGCAATTCCGAAATCAGTATTTGTAACACTGAAAGTATATGATTTGCTCGGAAGAGAAATCAAAACACTTGTGAACGAAATGAAACGACCGGGCTTCTACGCGGTTGATTTTAACGGTTCATCATTACCGAGCGGTGTATATTTCTATAAAATGATGACAGACGGCAATTCAATGGTAAAAAGAATGATACTTATAAAGTAATAATTCTTAATTTTTCGGGCTGTCCTGTAATTTACGGGACAGCTAATTATAATTTTATCATTATGAATAAATTATTATTAAGTTATATTTTTTTGCTATTATTTCATTCCGGCGATTTAACGGCACAGTCAGGATGGATGGTCCAAAGTCCATATCCAACCGCATATATGCTTTATGATGTTAAATTTATTACCAATACTACCGGGTTTGTCTGCGGCTCGCTTGGCGAAATTCTAAAGACAACAAACGGCGGAGTGAACTGGAACAAGCAAAACACGGGAATCACAGGCGAACTTATAAATTCGCTGTCGTTTTTAAATTATAATACCGGATATGCGGTTTCCAAAAATAAGATAATAAAAACGATAAACGGTGGGGAGAACTGGATTATTGTTGAAAATGATACGGCTAATAAATTTCAATACATTACTTTCACGGATTCTCTGAACGGTTATGCCGCGGGCGCATATAAGGTAAAAAAATCAACAGACGGAGGAAACACATGGACACAAATAACTATTCCACCAAATAATTTTGTCAAAACAGGCTATTTTATAAACTCCTTAACAGGTTATCTGGGATGTAGTTTTTATAATCAGGCAAGACTTTTAAAAACAACGAACGGCGGCGTGAACTGGCAAAGTATTAATGTTGATAATCAGGGAACAATAACTTATATAAATTCTGTGTTTTTTCTCAATAATGATACCGGTTATGCAGTAGGAAATCAGGTACATATTGCTAAAACCACCAACGGCGGTGTGAACTGGACTTTTATAAATATGATGACCGGCGGCGATAACCGGTGTGTGTGTTTTATTAATTCACAGACTGGCTTTACTTCGACGGGCACCGGACTTATAGCAAAGACAACAAACGGCGGGAATAACTGGATAAACGAAATTATCTGGCGTAATTATGGTGTTTTCTCTATATCTTTTTCTGACTCGGTTACAGGATATGCCTCCGGGGCGTTTGGTTTAATATTAAAAACAACTAATGCCGGAAATAACTGGAATTATGTTTCAACCGGTACAATCTGGGATTTGAATGAAGTAAAATTTCTTAATAAAGATACTGGATATGCGGTCGGAGATATGGGTACAATTTTGAAAACAACAAACGGAGGACAATTTTGGTTTTCTCAGAGCAGGCAATGGGGCTATCAGGAAAATTTTATTTCAGTTTGTTTTCCGGATTATTCAACGGGATATGCTATGGATTTCAACGGGAAGTTATGTAAAACATTTAACGGAGGCATCAACTGGACTTCAAGTCAAATATTCCCGGGACCTACGCCAAACGATATGTATTTTGTTAATAACACAACCGGTTATTTTTGTGATAACGGCGGCAGGGTTTATAAAACAACAAATCAGGGAGTAAACTGGATAATTTATAGTACAGGCAATAATTACCGTTTATACTGTTTACAATTTTTAAACGATAATACAGGATTTACAGCGGGTAACTATGGGTATATCGGGAAAACTACAAACGGAGGAGTTAACTGGTCTCAGCTAACCACCAACACAGGGCAGGGAATAAACGGAATACATTTTATTGATCTTAATACCGGTTACGCTGCCGGATGCAGTATTATACTCAAAACGACCAATGCCGGAGCTGTATGGAATACAATTTACTCCGGCGCGCCCGACTGCCTTACCGACATCAAATTTGCAAATGAAAATACGGGTTACGCAGTGGGCGGTAATCAGGATTATTACAGCGTAATTCTTAAAACTACAAATGGAGGAATTAACTGGACAAGTCAAAGCGCAATCAACAAATGCATTAATTCAATAGCCGTTGTGAGTAATGACACGGCTTATGCGGTAGGAGTATTCGGAGCGATTTTAAAAACAACAAACGGTGGAGCAGTTGGGATTAACAATTATCAGGAAATAATTCCGGAATCGTTTGAATTATTTCAGAATTATCCAAATCCTTTCAATCCGATAACGAAGATAAATTTTGCAATTCCGAAATCAGTATTTGTAACACTGAAAGTATATGATTTGCTCGGAAGAGAAATCAAAACACTTGTGAACGAAATGAAACGACCGGGCTTCTACGCGGTTGATTTTAACGGTTCATCATTACCGAGTGGTGTATATTTCTATAAAATGATGACAGACGGCAATTCACTTGTGAAGAGAATGATACTTATAAAATAAAGAAAATAAACCTCCTGAAATATTTATATTTTCAGGAGATTTTCAACTTCCTTTTCCCGATTAACTCTTTTTAACCGAATATTGAATCAAAGAAATTCTTATCCCTGCCGCCTTTATTTTTCGGATGAAAGTTTTCTGATTTAGATAATTCTTTCAATATTGATTTTTCTTTTGAAGATATTTTCTTTGGTATGAATACATTCACCTGCACAAGCTGGTCGCCGCGTCCGTAACTGTTGAGATGGCGTATGCCTTTGTCTTTCATCCTCAATATACTGCCGGACTGCGTGCCGGGCTCGATTTTAAGCTTTGCCCTTCCCTGAAGAGTCGGAACAAGTGCTTCAATTCCAAGCACTGCATCCGCAATGTTTATATCAAGCACAAAGACTATATCATCTTCCTGGCGTATGAAATATTTATGTTTCTCTTCTTCAATGAAGACGAGTAAATCACCTGCGTGTCCTCCGCGAACACCGGCATGCCCCTGCCCGCGAAGCGGAATGTAATTTCCTTCCATTACTCCGGGAGGCACGTTAACTTTTATAGTTGATTCTGCCCGTACACGCCCTTCTCCGGCACATTCGATGCATTTCTCTTTCACAATTTTGCCTTCGCCGTTACATTGCGCGCATTCTGATACATTCACAAATTGCCCGAATATTGAGCGCGACATCTGTCTGACTTCGCCGGTTCCGCTGCATGCCGTACAATCAGAATGCCCGCTCCCCGGCTTTGCGCCGCTGCCCCTGCATGTTTCACAGGTTTTCTGTTTCTTAACCTTTAAAGTCTTTTCAGTCCCGTCGGCAATTTCTTCGAACGTTAGTTTAAGTTTTAGCTTTATGTCCGTACCGGGTATTCCCTGATTTCGTCCCCGCCGCCTTGAACCGCCGCCGCCGAAGAAATCATCAAAAATACTTCCGCCTCCGCCGCCGAATCCTCCGAAAATATCACCGAAGTGTGAGAAGATGTCGTTGATATTGTCAAATCCATGGAATCCCGTAGAGTTCACACCCTGATGTCCGAACTGGTCGTACCGCTGGCGCTTCTGTGGATCGGATAATACTTCATAAGCCTCGGCGCATTCCTTGAACTTCTCCTCTGCTTCTTTGTTTCCGGGATTCCTGTCAGGATGATATTTCATTGCCGACTTCCTGAAAGATGTTTTAATTTCATCCGATGAAGAAGTTTTTGTAACGCTCAATATTTCATAATAATCTTTTTTTGTCATATCCCGCCAGCCCTATTCCTTACTGTTTTCAATTCCGGGAGTATCAGCACTCACCAGTACTTTTGCATGCCTTATCACTTTATCTTTCAGGTAATATCCTTTTTCAACTACTTCAATAACCGTATTGGGTTTAACACCGGGCTTCGGCACCTGCAATAAAGCATCGCAGAGATCAACGTCAAATTCTTTCCCCAATACTTCGATTTCCTTCAGCCCCTCACGGTCAAATACGGCTTTAAATTTTTCAAATATTAAAATCTGCCCTTGCTTAAGTGTGTCAAAATCTTTCGTCACTCCTTTTTCGGCGGATTCAACCGACCTGATGAGGTCATCATATACAGGCAGTAAAGATTTCAGAAGATTCTCCGAAGCGTATTTTATGTTATTCATAAAATCTATTTCTGTTCTTCTCTTGTAATTTTCAAATTCCGCGGCTTTCCTCAACAGTGTGTCCTTCAGCATACGCGCTTCTTCCTTTAAAACCTCTGTCTCGCTTTTGGGACCGCTTTTATCGTCTTCCTTTTTTGAATTTTCTTTTATGTTTACTTTTATTTTCTCTGTTTCTTCGTTTTTCAGATCTTTATGCTTTTCATTCTTTTTCATTTTGCTGTTTTGTTGTCTGTTTTATTTTGAATTTATTTCTGAAATAATTTTTGATGTATATTCAATCAGTGAAACCATCTTGGCGTAGTTCAGCCTGCGTGGTCCTATTATTCCGATTTTCCCGTTTATATCCCCGAATGAATAGTTCGCAGTGACTATACTGTAATCTTTTAATTTCTTATCCCTGTTCTCTGAACCTATAGTAATATTAACATCACTGTTTTCCTTCCCGGACGCCTGAAATATGTGTATCACAAGGTCTTTATTCTCTGCAATGCTGATTATATTTTTGAAATTTTTCGGATCGTCGAATTCCGGCTGGGCGATAATTTCCGCCGTACCTGCCACGTGTACCTTTGCGCCTTTTTCATCTTCCGTGTATATCCTGTCAATCGAATTTATGAATAACTGCAAAAGCTCCGGCTCTTCTTCGTAATAATCCGCCACCCTCTCGGAGTATGTATCTCGTATCTGGAGAAGAGTCAATCCCTGAAGCCGGTCGTTTAAAAACTGCGTCAGTTTATCCAGTTTTGCTATCGTGATTTCCGTGTCAACTTCCATTATCAGTGTCTTAACGTAACCGGACTTTATGTTGATGACAACAAGCACCTTATTCGATGACATTGCAAAAAGCTCAAGCCGTTCAAAAATCCCGGAACTAAGAAATGGCTGAGTTACAACGGCAAGCTGATGCGATATCCTGCTGAGTATTCTTGAAGTTACACCGAAGAATTCATCACTGTCGAAAAAATTTATTTTTGAATCTTCGATTCGGTTTTTGAATATTTCGATTTCAGCTTTATTGAGATTTTCTTTATTCATCAGTTCGTCAACATAAAAGCGGTATCCCTTGTCAGTCGGCATCCTGCCCGCAGAGGTGTGCGGTGTTTCTATAAGTTCCATGTCCTCAAGATCGCTCATCACATTCCGTATCGTGGCAGATGATAAATTTAAATCCGTTTGTTTTGATATTATCCTCGACCCGACAGGCATACCGAAACGGATGAAATTATCCACTATATATCTCAGTACCGCTTTTTCTCTGATTGAAAGTAATTCGTACATTTTATACTGTCTTCATTATCTGAATTTATAATAAATAACCCGCAAAATACCCGTCAACCTGAGCCCCATCCACAGAAACGGGTAAAGTATAAAATTATAATTATGCTTTTTAAAATACTTCAGACAATCGTTATTCCAGTGCAATATCATCGTTCCCCTGTCTTTGTAAACACTCGCGCCTTCCCTGTGTTTAACTTTTGCCTCGTGAAAGAATACAATTTTATATCCTTCATCATATATACGCCTGCAGAAATCCACGTCATTAAAGAACATAGTATAACGCTCGTCCATTCCGCCTATTTGCTCGAGCACGTTTCTCTTTAACATCAAAGCGGCACCCATCGGCTGATCCACTTCCCTCGTCTCATTATGCCTGAAGTATTTCATTTTCCATCTCGAGAATATATGACTCTTCGGGAAAATTGAACTCAACAGCGACATTTCAAAAAACATGTCAGTGTAACGAGGGAAAGTTCTGCACGAGTGTCGAATATCCGCATGAAATGTCGTAAGCTGTGGAGCCACTGCGCCGACATTGTCGTGATGCTTAAGGTAATCAACCAGACTGGCAAGCGCACTGCCGACCATTTCCGTATCAGGATTCAGTATGAAAACATAATCACCTGTTGAACTCTGTATTGCCTGATTGCACCCCCTCGTAAAACCCAGATTTTCTTCGTTTTTTATCAGCTTTATTTCGTATTCGTACAGCTTTATGTAATTATCAATCAGCGCCAGAGTCTTATCGGAAGAATTGTTGTCAACAATTATTGTCTCCAGCTCGAATTTCTTCGTCTTAGGGAGATTGTTGAAAATCGAACTCAGACATTCTATAATATCATTCTGGCTGTTCCATGTCACCAGTACAATGGTTAATTTTTTCATATTCAGTAATTCACTAACTTAGTATCTTTATTAAATTGTTTGTCATTTCTGCCGGGATAATCGAGCATGTAATGCAGTCCCCTCGATTCCTTTCTTTGCATTGCGGATTTTATTATCATATAAGCCACAAGAACAAGGTTTCTTAATTCAAGTACTTCAACCGTGACTTTTGTTCGTATATAGTACTCTTTTATTTCTTCCCTCAGCATTTTTATGCGCCTGAAAGCCCTCGCCAGCCTGTATGTGTTGCGCACAATCCCGACATAGTCAGACATTATTTCTTTGATTTCACGTTTATCATGTGATATCAAAACCCATTCATCGGGATTTATAGTTCCCTTGTCATCCCATTCAAGCACATCCGAATATAATTTCCTGAGATACAATGTTTTATTTTTATCTGCCGGAAATATTTTCCCGGCATTTGCCTTAATGTACTCGTATATCGCGTCTGAAAATACGACTGCTTCAAGCAGTGAATTCGATGCTAACCTGTTTGCGCCGTGAACACCCGTCATGCCGACTTCGCCGCATGCGAAAAGATTCTTAAGAGTTGTTCTGCCGTTCAGGTCTGTTTTTATGCCTCCGCAGGCGTAATGCGCCGCGGGAACAACGGGTATCATTTCTTTTGTGATATCCAGTCCCTTCGACAGGCATACTTTGTATATGTTCGGGAAATTGTTCTTGATTTTATCCGTTCCAATCTTACTGAGGTCAAGATATACGAATTTATCACCGCTTTTCTTGAGTTCATTATCAATAGCCCTCGCCACAATATCACGCGGTGCGAGTGAACGGCGCTTATCGTATTTGTGCATGAACTCTTTACCTTTCCGTGTTTTCAGCACGGCACCCGCTCCCCTGACGGCTTCCGATATCAGGAATACCTGTGTGTCATCTTCAATTTCGCTTTCGTATAACGAGGTCGGATGAAACTGAACGAATTCCATGTTCTCAACCACACATCCCGCCCTGTATCCCATTGCGAACCCGTCACCGGTTGCAATTGCAGGATTTGTTGTGTGCAGATAAATCTGTCCGAGTCCGCCTGTAGCCAGTATGGTCTGCCTTGATATTATTTTCTCAATCCTGTTGTTCTTTACGTTTAAAGCATATACTCCGTAACAGGCGTTTCGCTCACGATTCTTACGCGAATGTCTGTAATCGTTGTTTTCATTAAAATGGCTTTTCAGGTTTCCGTTCGATAATAAATCTATGGCGAAATGATATTCGAGTACCTGTATATTCTTATTTCTTGAAATATCATAAAGCAGAGCTCTTTCAATTTCCTTACCCGTCAGGTCTTTTGCGTGAACAATCCTGCTCTTAGTGTGACCGCCTTCACGACCGAGTTTGAGCCGTCCGTTTTCTTCCGTAAACTTGACTCCGATATCAACAAGCTCATATATTCGTGCAGGTCCTTCGCGGACAATTTTCTCGACCGCCTCTATTTTGCATAGTCCCCCGCCGCTCGACATCGTATCGCTGATATGCAGGTCGAAATTATCGTCATCGGCGAGAACGGACGCAATTCCACCCTGAGCATAATTCGTATTTGACTCCGCTTTACGCTTTTTCGTAACTATTAATACTTTACCGAGCTCGCTTAATTTTAAAGCGAGTGATAACCCGGCGATACCGCTTCCGATAATTAAAAAATCAGTAACCATAAGAAGGTAATTTACTCAAAATATATGCCGAATAAAATGTATTTAGGTCTGAAATGTCCATTTAAGAATCAAAATGTCCCTTTAAGGACAAAATGTTTATAGAAGCTGAAATGTTTATTACCCATCGTGCCTTCAGGTACGAAACATAAATTATTGAGAGTATTATTTCACTAACAGAAAATCAATCTTTTTCGTCTCCAGACTCGCGTTTATTAGTTTTATCCTTACTTTATCGCCGGCGCGGAATACTCTGCGGCGCCTGACACCTACTGCGAAGTGCTTCTGCTCGTCGTATTCGTAATAATCATCTTCAATGTCCCTGAACCTCGCCATTCCTTCAGTCATATATTCAGTAATCTGAACGTACATTCCGAATTTTACAATCCCCGAAATCATTCCGTCGAATTCTTCTCCTATGCGGTTTTTTATGAATTGTATCTGAAGTACCTTCGTTGATTCACGCTCAGCGGCAACTGCGCTTTGTTCCTGCGCCGAACAGTACTTGCATAAGTCCGGTAGTATTGCCTTGTAATCCGATACTGCAGGATTAATGTCTGACGCCGGAACTCCGTCTTTTCCGCCGAATAATCTCAGATATTTAAAGAGTATTCTGTGAACCATTAAATCAGGATACCTCCTTATCGGTGACGTGAAATGCGTGTAGTCTTCAAATCCCAGTCCGTAATGCCCTATGTTTTTATCCGTATATACTGCTTTTGCCATTGAGCGAAGCAAAAGGTCATTTATAATGTATTCCTCTGGTTTACCTTTTATTGCTGTGAGCAGATTTTTTATTGACTGCTTGTCTTTTACATTCAGGCTGTATCCGAATTGTTTTATGTATTCCGATAAATCTCTCAGTTTATCCGTATCAGGATCGTCATGTACCCTGAAAATAAAAGGAAGCTGTATTCCGTGTTTGTCAATCAGGTCAGTTACGTATTCCGTTACACACCTGTTCGCCAACAGCATAAACTCTTCTATCATCCTCATCGAGTCGAGACGCTCTTTAATCTTTATTTCTTTTATCTGTCTGTTTTCATCGAGTATGAATTTCACTTCGCGTGAATCAAAATCAATACTTCCTTCCCTCAATCTCACCTTAGTCAGATTTTTCGCTAATTTGCCCATCAGAAGTATTTCTTTTTTGAAATCGCCTTTGCTTCCGTCAATTACGGACTGAACTTCTTCGTATGAAAACCTTCGTTTGCTGTTGATAACGGATTTTGTTATTCTGAAATCCTTAACTCGGTATTTTCCGTCAAGCGTAATGAACACGGAAAACGTAAGCCTGTCCTCGTTTGGTCTTAATGAACATAAATCGTTTGAGAGTACTTCGGGGAGCATCGGAACTACCCTGTCAGCGAGATATACGCTTGTTCCCCGCCTCAATGCTTCTGTGTCAATTGCGGAATTTTCTTTAACATAATGCGAAACGTCTGCAATGTGTATGCCGATAATATGTTCTCCGGATTCTGTTTTCTTAATTGATACGGCATCGTCAAAATCTTTAGCGTCTTCAGGGTCAATTGTAAAACAAACCAGTTCTCTGAGGTCATCTCTGTATTCCGCATCTGCGTCCACAGCGCCGCTTTTATATGAGGTATATATTTCGCCGGATTGTTTTAAAACTTCGGACGGGAATTTTTCCGTAAATCCGTATTTATTTATTACGGCATCGAGTTCCGTATCGAATTCCCCAGCTTTTCCGAGCACGCTGACAATTCTTCCCTCAAGGTCATTAAAGCCGGTTTCAACTTCTCCGATATTCAATATTTCACATATTACCTTATCCCCTGAAACGGCTCTCCCGTAATATCCGGGCTTAATGTATATTTCCTTCTTAACGGCTCTCGAATCGGGATAAACAACTCCGTAGTTCCTCCTCACTTCAAACGTTCCGGTAACCGATACAAGGTCTTTGCGTATCACTCTCTCAACCCGCGCGAATACTTTCCCCGTATCACTTTTTTTCGATATCCTGAATTCAACTTTATCACCCGCAGAAAGTACCTGCCCCTTTTTTACTTTTATAATTTCCCGTAATTCCCTGTTCTTCGTATCACGAAACAGTACTATGTAATTTCTCTTATCGTCAGTGCTCACTTCGCCCGTCAGCAGACTTTCCTCTTCTTTTTTTAATGCATAGAATTTTCCGTCGTGAATTATTTTCCCGCTGACTTCCATATCATTAAGCGCTTCACGCAGTATATTACGCTCAGACGGATGCATCCTCAGATGATTGAATATATGGTTGAACTTGTATGACTTTCCCTGATTCCGCCTCAGGAATCTGAATATTTCGTTGTGTATTCCCAAAATAGTTCTGCTTTTATTATTGTTAAATTTTATTAAAAACTTGTCCTGAATCTATTTCAGGATTATTTCAGTGGTCAGAATTTTATTCTGTAGTATAACCCGCCTCCTGTGCGGTTATTCGTCGAAAAAACATTATTCTGAGAGAACGGGTCAACATATCTTTCAAATTGCAGTATAAGATTCTGTGAAAACCCCGTCATACCAAATACCTTATTGAGCGGATACTCAATAAGAAAGTTTGTATTTGAAAGATCCTGAAGTATCTGTCCGCCTAACATAACCGTCGCCCCGGCAAGCTCTGCTGTAACCCTTATATCCGCATTCTGCGCGAGGTTACCACCCTCTTTGTAAGAAATATCTGTCTTCACAATCCACGGTATATATGAATTTACGACATTAGACAGAAGTCCGGATACCATATTGACTCCCACATTAGCTCCTACATTCGAAAAAAGATTCAACTGCTGACCTGCGCCCAGTTCATCTTTAAATCTGCCGAACACTATAAAACTGATAGCTTCATCAGTCTGGTCATAACCGCCGACGGCAGATCCGCCTGAAGTTACCTGCCAGATTAATTTAGGATTTGAAGCATGTCCCGTAACTAAAAGTTTGATTTCCACTTCTCTGGTTTGTCCTGAATTATTCGGATCGGTGGCGTTTGATTGATAAATCCCCAGTATATTCAGCTCCGGATTAGATATCGTATCCGTAAAATTTATATAACCGCTGGCACTGAAAGCTTTATAAAACTTATAGTAGCAATTCTCTGCAAGTTCAACCCGTCCTCGCGTTTTCAGGGTCCCTGTATAGAAATTGTCAAATGTTATATTCGCGCTGACATTCCCGTAAAACTCCTGTTTTGTCTTTTCTTCAATCAGCATCCTCGCGTAAATGTTCTGAAGTGTCCTGAAATTAATATTATACCTGAAGTTACTTTTCACTGCTGTCTGTGCACTGTCCTGATTTTTTTGGAATAAAGCGTCAAACGGGTCCAGCCTGTTTTTTTCAAATACTGAAAGGCTGTCAGTGAATCTTTTTTTAAAAATATTAATACTGTCTTTTCCTATGCTCGCCGTATCTAACAGCACTTTATACCTGAAATCATCCGCGTAAATATCATACGCATTCTTAAGATTGGGAATAATATTAATTCTGCCCTGGGTTACGAGTAAATCACCCGTCATTATCATGCCGGAGGGATTACCTTTTAGTAATATGGGATTGGCACCCGTATGTCCGTAGAGTTGTCCGTATATGCCGATTATGTTTTGCGCGACTTTTTCGTCAATCAGTTTTGCCGAGCCGTCTAATTTTAACTCGATGTCATTTATACTGAGATTTGAAAAATCTATATATCCGCTCATATTCATCCTGCGCATTTTGTCAGACGGCTGATAAATAACAAACTTCTGAAAATTCAGCTTCTGAGCGTCAGTCGCAATATCGGCATCGAAACTGTAACGTGCACCCGTCATATCGAATATAAAAGACCCTTTGTTTATGTTGAGACTGCCGGTTAACAACGGCTTGGCTACTTTACCAGCTACATCTATTGAGCCGTTCATTTTCCCGTTTAATTGTGAAATAACCGGTATAAACTGCTCAAGAATTTTAATCTGATAATCTTTCGAGTCTATCTTCAGATTAACATCTCCTTCAAGGAAATTTATGGCTGTTATCGTAGAATCAGTTTTAATAAGAGGATTCTGAAAAGGAACATATCCGTTGACCGTAAGTATTCCTTCGTTGTTCTGGTTATAAAATGATATTCTCGGAAGAATTTTGTTATCAGCATAGTCCACAAGCGCGTCAATACGCCCGAGTTTCATTTTCTGCATACTTAAAACGTCAGTATTTACTTCCGTATATATTTTAGGGTTCTCCGGCGTGCCGAGAAAATGAAGATTTAAACGCCGTATATTTCCTTTAATAAGGTCTTGTTTTTCTGTCATGGGATTTGCAAGTATCTGAATTTTTGCTAAATTCACTCGGTTTAAGAGCAAATTAAGATCGCTCTCTCCGTCAATTGAATAAAACCCCGTTACCTGCAAACCCTGATTCGCATCTCCCAGTACAAAGTTTTCAAAGTTTATATTCCTTTGTTTTTTTCCTGTATCCGAAAAAAGTTCTGCAGCAGAACTTTTTAAAAGTCCGGCCACTTCATAGCTCACTTTTAACGGCTCTTTATTTACGAGGCTGTAATTATTAAGTTTTAAGAATATTGTATCAAGCCTCACTCCTACATACTGCCTGCCGAAACTTAAAAAACCCTCGGTGTAGAACCCCAGCACAGTATCTTTTTTTGCAAATACCGTCACGTCCGGACGCGATGCATCTGTGTTGAAGTTTACCGCAACCGTATCAAAATAATTGCCCTGTGCTTTTATTTTCGAAAACACTGCATCAAATCCAGAAACATAGCTGTTTTGCTTGATGTTTTTTTGT
>Ga0247841_10004878_pt1 | contig 22416 bp, 37 predicted proteins | sample LaCruzMarch2015__2_FD_192410 | JGI IMG/M metagenome (GOLD analysis project Ga0247841, IMG submission 192410) | Freshwater microbial communities from meromictic Lake La Cruz, Castile-La Mancha, Spain - LaCruzMarch2015_18m | ecosystem: Environmental > Aquatic > Freshwater > Lake | place: Spain... | reverse complement strand
AAAGATGAATTGTTAAAAATTGTCAGACCATTCCAATCTTCACCTTTCGAAATGTTCATGTTCAATTGGAATAATAATCCAAACTCATATGCAACAAACGTCTGGTTTTTCAAACAAGGTGGTTATAACAAAATATGGGGAGACATACAATCAGTCAGTGATTATATGAATTTGGTAAAATTAGCAAATAAAAACAATTCTCTCATAGAACACCTTGCTAAAGATATTATAGATTTGAGAAACTTGCATAATATAATTTACCTATTCGATGAAGATCAAACTAAAAGAATAATGGGAAATTTTAGTGAGCATAAAGCAGATATTGTCGAACCACGAATTTATTTATCGAGCACATCTGACGATAAGGCTATTCTATTCTTGGTTAATGAATCTCAAAATACAATAACTTACAAAATACAAATAAAAAATCGAATAACAGGACAAAAAGAAGAATTATTACAAGATGTAAGTGGAAGAATAGGAATGTTTTGGAAACTTTTTAGCAATGGTAATTATGTTAAAGTTTCATGTAATAATACAGAAAAAGAATATTATATTGAACCATATAATACATTTGATGAATGTAGATTCGAATTTCTAGATGGAACTAAAATCTTTATGAAAACATAAGAGGTTTAAAGAAAAATAAAATGGTCAATGGAAAAAGAATAGGAAATAAAATGGAAAGAGATACAGCAAAAACTCTGTCCATCTGGATGTTTGATGATGAGCATGTCTTAAAAAGAGAAGCAACATCCGGAGCAACAAAACACATTTATTGTGGGGATATTATACCAATAAAACAAATTAATTGGTCGAATTTTCCATTTTTAATTGAAACAAAACATGGTTATGAACAACATATTCCAACTCTTGCAAAATATGCAAAAGTTCTTGAGTGGTTCAATAAATCAGTTACAGAAGGAAAACAACATCAACAACCAATTATATTTTTGATTTGTCAATTTTTAAATCAAAAAGCTTTATTATTCACAAATTTTCAATTGGCTCTAGACAAAATCGTGCCGGTATCCATTATTCCAAACCAAATAAATGGTGACATTAGTTGGATACAAGTTTATTTATTTAAAGATTTATTAAAATTGAATTTTATAGAATTGTTCGGTTCAGAAATAACTTACAGGTGATATAGATGAAAAAAATCAAACAAGCAACTCAAACAGATTCAAATAAAATACTTCCGAGAAAAACTACAGAAAATAAATTTCCATTTCCAGCTAAAGAACAAAAAGTTCAATCTTTATCACAACCAGAAGAAAATGATGATTGTGATTGTTCAAAATGTAATGATACCCATTGTAAAGCTCAACAAGTTATGGATCATCTAGCAGATATTGTAGATTTAACAGAACAAATCGGTCCACCCCAATTGTATAATATCATTTTGACACTGGGAGGAATATTAAGTAATCTTGAAGCACATGGGGAATATCTTACAAAAATAGAAAAATTATGTCAAGTAGTTTATAGTGAATTAAATCCAAAAGAAATGGGAAGAACACTTAATTAAGAGAGGTTACAGCATGAACTATAGCTCAATTCACCCAGCATATATCGTTAAGCAGAAGGTATATGTAGATAAGAAAACAATTTTCATTGTATTTCCAGATACAAATTTAGATATTTCTGCTGAAATATATAATGCTAATTTTCTTTTATCAAATTGTATGGGATTGGTTTGTCCCAATAAAGTTCTTACAATTGGTAAAAGGAAGTTTAACGGCAAAGCACACTTTTATGATGTCAAGAAAAAGATGACGTCAAACATTCTTGATCAAAAGATTGGTCGGAAATTGAGAGTATCAAATAGTTTAGTAATCGAAAAAACTGAAAAAGAAGTTTTGTCTGCTCACAAATCAACTAATTATTATTTCTACGATGCTACTGTTTGGAGTCAAGCTTTAGATTATATGATGCATCGATATCCAGAGCGCATCGTTACTAAACAAATGTTCGAAGAGTTAGAATCTTTATATAAACAAATTAAATCAAGTAATAATGATTATAATGTAGAAGTCTTATTTCTTATTAAGAATCAAAGCGGAAGATTATATAATATCTTTTCAAATATTAGATCATACATGAAACTCGATGATCTTAAATCAATGAAATTCTTTGATGATTTTGCTATTATTTCTGATTGTCAAAATGTATTAATTCCGATCATTAATAGTGAAAAAGGCGAAACAAAATTAGTTGTTGCAAATCTTCCAAAACTAGATGAATATGTTGAAGCAAATGTCGAAGCTGCTGATATTAATAAGTCTATTAATAAAGAAGATGTAAAAGAGGAACCTGAAGAAGAAACAGTTAAAGAACCATCTATGTTAACTAATATAGTACAAGCTCTTCAGACTTCTAAATTAGTTGCAGATGTTGATCCTAAATCACCAACTGTTAGAGTTAGATTAAATCAGGACGAATTAAAAAGAGCTTTAAAAGCTAATAAAATTACAGATCCTGATATCGTTGCGAATGTTCAAATAGCTTTAAATAAATACATTGATACTAATAAAGCTAGACCAGATCAAGAAACTGCTGAAGATTTGGTATTAAGAGCCATCAATTATACGATTACTGGATCTGATATTATTTCAGATGAATATTTACACAAACCAAACTTGTTATTCAATAAATTAAAACAAATTGATTATTATAAAAATCCATTAAATATTACGGAAACAGATAATGTTGTTGATCTTGGAAAAATTATTGATCTTAAATATACTACAGGTCAGCACCGGCAAAAATTCGAGTTTGAAAACACTATTCATGAAAATATTACCAAATTGTTTGGATCTCTCGAATCAGTCGGAACCGAATATCCTATTAAGGTAAAGAAAATCGAATCAACAGTTGAGGATAATAATTCGGACAGATTTATCAATTATAAGGTTACTCTTCAGAATATGAATGGTGGTAAAAAAGAACCTTATGTTGTTGAATTGAAAGTCCCTTCACCTGTTAATGAAAAGTACTTTAAGCTTCATGGAAATTCATATATAATGACCAACCAACAATTTCTTCGTCCAGTAACAAAAACTGATAAGAATGAAGTTCGTATGCTTTCAAATTATGGTATTGTTCGAGTTGGTTTAGCTAATGCTAGATTCAATCCAACAGATCTTGCCGAAATTACGAAATTCATAGAGATTCGTTACCCTAAGTTAATCAAAAATAAAAACGAAGAATTTTGCGAATTTTCAGATGGTAGTAAGATATTCTTTACCGGCGAGAGCGTATATGAATCGTCTGATCAAGTTATCAATATTGATCCAGAAACTGGTCGTTTACAAGATGCAAAGACGAAAGATCTTTTAAAACAAAACAAATATGAATTCTTATATGATGTAATTCTTAATAAGATTCAAACAGTTAATCCAAAAGAAAACTTAGCCAAAACTAAAAAAGCGCTACCATACATATGGATTTATCTGGGTGCTTTGAAGATGCCTCTTCTACTTTATCTTTGGAGTCAAAAAGGTCTTTTAGCTACTTTGAACGAGTATGGAATTGACTATGAAATCGTTGATAAAGATACTCCGGAAGATGGTGTTTTCTATGTAGCTCAAGCCGACGGAAATTTTCTTAAGATTACTCCTGAAGACTTGAAACAAAGAATGTTAGTTAATGCTTTATCAACAATTAAATTAAAAGATCCAATTAAAGATCTGAATGATCCGCAAGAGATATACAATTATATTACTCAAACATATGGTACAAGATCTATTCTTTTAATTAGATTGCTCACTGAGAACTTTGTTGATCCAATCACAAAAGATCTCTTACAGTTTGAGAATATGCCAACTAATTTAGTAGAACTTTCTTCTAAAGTTGCAGTTGATCAATTACTAAATAAGAAAATCGATTCTCTTGCCGATCTTAAAATCTACAGAGCAAGATTAAGTGAAATTATTCTTAATATTGTATATCGACAGATTAAAATGGCTCATAACTTCTATCGCAAAAATGTCATGGAAGGTGATCCAAATGCTGGTATCCATACAGAGCCAGATTATATTATTAATAATTTGCTTACTCAGGCTGGTATTCTTCAGAATACAGAACCAGTGGCTCCTGTAACAGAGATTATGTTGAGTAGTCGTGTTACTAAGGGTGGAACTGGTGGCGTCCCAAGCAAGAGAAGTTTTAAGAAAGAACACAGAAATATCCATCCGTCACATTATGGTATAATGGGAGCTGTTTCAACTCCAGAATACGCTGACGTAGGCTTGACTACTCATCATACTCTTACCCCAGTTATAACAAATAAATACGGCTTAATATATGGGCCATTTCATCAGCAATGATGATTAAAAAATTCCGTGAATTCAGGGAAACTCCCACCAAGTAATGTTGAGGACAATCCTGAGCCAAGCTTTAGTTAGAGTCTCGCTAACTCTAACTATTGAAGGTGCAACGACTATTCCGAAAGGAAGTACACTCAAGCGAGTGGAAGCGCGGAACATCCTTAGAAAAAATTAATTATAAAAACAAAAATGGAGAAATAAAAATATGTTGTCACAAGAAGATAATATCAAATATAATAAAATGAATTATCCACAAAACATACTTGACCGATTTTGGTCCAGAGTTGCTATTCCATTTGATTATGAAGATCATCCAGAAAAGTGTTGGGAATGGAATTCAAACTTCTTTCGATTTTACTTAACACCAAAAAAATATATATCGATTCATCAATTTGTTTTCCAAAGTATCAACGGTATTCATTCATCGCGGATCAAAATACACAATTCTTGCAATAATAAGAAATGTGTTAATCCAGACCATTTATACACATTCAAAGACACAAATAAAGCAATTGCTAGATTTTGGCCAAATGTCGAAGTAAAGAGTCAAAATGATTGTTGGGTTTGGAAGGGAACAAAAACTTCAGGTGGTTATGGACTTTTCTGCTATCTCGGAAAACAAGTATTAGCTACAAGATTTATACAAGAAATTATTAATTCACAAGATCTTTCAAATGGATTAATAGTGTGTCACAAATGTGACAATCCATCATGTTGTAATCCTGATCATCTTTTTGTGGGAACACCAGAAGATAATTCGAAAGACATGGTTCAAAAAGGAAGATCTGTATGTGGGGAAAAATCGAAAAATACTCTTCTGACAAATGAAATTGTCAAAGATATGTTAAATAAAATATGGATTGGTGAATTGCAATCCGCCCAAGAAGCAGCAAATTATATCAAAACAACTCCATCTCAAATATTAAGAATTCTGAATAGAATTACTTGGAAGAATGTAACAGAATTGTCTGAAATTCCTTTAGAAGATATTAAAAATAAAATTATCAGAAAACGAACATTTATAGATCAAGAAATGCATAACAACATATCGGATTGTTTAAGTGAAGGGTTTACAATACAAGAAGTTTCAGAAATGAGTGGTATATGTTTCGAATCCGTACGACAAATAAAATTACAACTAACTGTTTAAAATTTCTAAGGATGATAAGATAGTCTACTCTACATAGTAATATGTAGCAGCTCGAAAGAGCGAATTAGAGTTAGCGACTCTAATTGAATAACAAGCATATGGTGCTAAAGACATCACTCAACTCTCGGGCTGGCAGACGCTAGCACTAGATGAAGCTTTATCACCATTCCAGAATCAAATTGATCCAGATCGTATGACCTTGGCTAGAACACATGCAGCTCAAACAACTCCGATCAGCGACTCTGAACAACCATTAGTTTGTACTGGTGCTGAATTTATTGTACCACAATTAGCATCTCCAAGATTCATTCACAGAGCTAAAAAAGACGGAATAGTAACAAATGTCGATAAAAACAAAACATTAACTGTAAAATATAAAGATGGAACTATTGACATTTTTGATATTATTCCAAGAATGAGTAGAACAAAAAGAGGTTCTTATATTGCTCTTGAAATGAATACATTGGATGTAGATTCTAAATTTAAAGCAAACCAACCAGTTGCTTTCACAAAGAATTTTAATCAAGCTGGAACATATTGTGCTGGAAAGAATATCACAATTGCTTTATTCAACTACTTAGGTCTGTCTCATGAAGATAGCTATGTTATCTCAAAAGAATTAGCTGATAAAACTAAAACAGATACAGTTGAAGAAGTTCATATTATGATTCCTCCAGATACAAAGATTATTAATTTGGAAAAAGAAAAAGGTAAACTGGTTAATACTGGTGACATATTGGTTGAATTTTCTTATGACAATAGTTTAGATGAGTATCTTGATTCAACAAATCTGGATCTTGAAGATCCTGAAAATGAATCTTCAACAGATATGTATTCCTCAGGAGTGAAAAGTATTAAACTTCTAGCTCCAGAGGGAGAGATAGTTGATATTAAAGTATTCATCAACAATAAGCTTTCAACTGATAAGAGCTTGTTAAATTTTCATGATAAATTAGTTAAAGAACAACATCAAGTTATTTCGAAATTAGCATCTGTTGTAAAAGATAAAAATAAGCAACTCACGATTACAGATAATATGGATTTGAGCTTTATAAATATTGGAAACAATAAGTATAAAGGCAATTTATTTGTCGGTTCAAGAGTTGTTTATTATATCAAAAAACAAAAAAGTGTTAATGTGGGCGATAAGAATTGTTTGTCGCTTTCTAGAGCAATCTAGATCGAATAATCCGGTGAATTCGGTGGAACTCCTACCAAGTAATGTTGGGGACAATACCGAGCCAAGCTTCTGATAAAGCTGCTAACTTTATCAGTTGAAGGTGTAACGACTATCCCAAGAGGGAGTACACTCAAGCGAGTGGAAGCGCCGGACACCCTTAGATTTTTGAAAATCAACAATCTAATATAGAAATTATAAGGTTAGACTATATCATCGCCTTAGAAAAATTCTATATTAGGAGGAAAAAATTGTGAGAGATTATAACCATGCACAACTTATAGGACAAATTTTCGGAACACTCGAAGTAATCGGAATTGGACAAACAAATAAATTCAGAAAGAAACAATTTATTGTCCAATGTACAGAACACTCGAATATCCCACCATATGAAGTTACGAAACAAAGTCTTATAAATGGATCATCAACTGGTTGTCCTGAATGTTGGAAAGAGAAACACCAAACCCATGGGAAAACTGGTACTAAAATTTACAATGCTTATAAAGGAATTATCGGAAGAGTTCTAGATCCAACTCATAAAGATTATTCAAATTACGGTGGCAGAGGAATTGATATTGATCCTCGATATAATCCAAGTTTTCAAGATCAAGGATTACAGGTTGCTTTTGAAAATTTTTTCGGAGATCTTGGAGATATTCCAATTGGATTAACAATTGATAGAAAAGACAACAGTAGAGGTTATTGGAAAGATAATATCAGATTTGCAACTATGGAAGAGCAACATAGAAATAGAAGAAATAATGTTGTCAATGAAACAATCGTAAAACAAATAAGATCTGATTGGTTGGGTGGTCAATATTCATCATATGCAGAATTAGCAAGAAAGCATAATTTACATCATACTGAAATAATAAGAATAATCAATAATGAAATTTGGAAAAATGTATAACATTTAAGGGTGATGATATAGTCTAATCTATGTAGTAATACATAGCAGTCTAAAAATGAGATTGAAAAAGTCTCATTTTTATTGGACGAATAAGAGAATAGCGACTCTTATTGAATATAATTGAAACTTAGCAACAGATACGGTGCAAAAGGGGTGATTAGCAAACTACTCGATCCTGCTCCAAAGGGTGACTTCACAGAAAAGATCGATATTATGTTGAGCCCGCTTTCGATTCTTGGAAGAAAGAATGTTGCGCTTATAAAAGAGCTTTATTTAGGCAAAATATTCTTTCATGCAAATAAAAAACTAGAAGCTCTTGCAGATGATCCTAAAATAGCCAATGATAAGATTGCTAAATTTATTATTGATTTATATAGTATTGTTGGTCCTAAAAAGATAGCGGATAGTGTGGCTGCTAACATAAATACATATACTGGGAATAAATTGAGACAAGCTATCAAAGATGATCAGATTAATTTATTTTGTGTTATCGAACCTTTTGAAGATATTGGTTTTAAAAGCATTAGATCAGCGGCAGAATACCTCAAGATTCCTCTAGAAGAAAAAGTTTACATTCCTGAACTTGATCGTTGGACAGATGTGGCAGTTCCAGTAGGCATATCTTATTATATGTTCCTGGAACATTATTCAGATGTGTATGCTAACATCAGAGGAACAGGAAAGTTTACAGGTCTGACCCGTCAGCCAACAAAAGGAAAAGCTCAAGGTGGAGGTCAGAGTATTGGTGGTCTTGATATTTATTCATTCTTGACTTATGACGCTAACAATATTATGTCAGAGCTACTTGGTCCAAGAAGCGATGAGCATCGTGCAAAAAGAGAAATGTATAATACTATAATTGAAACTGGAGAGATGCCTTCAATTGTTGAATCAACTAAATCTGGTGGCACAAAAGATATATTCAATTTGTATATTTTAGGCATGGGATTGAATATAACTTAATTTTGTTTTTCGAGGATTTCATATAGAAATCATAGAAATGAAGTGGACGATGTTGCCATCCTTCCAGGATGAAACGGCGTGAGGGAAAACATAGCTAAAGTAGGAACGCTATCGGTCAGATGACCCCCAATCCTACACCACTCCATTTTTAGTTTTCAAAGATTTCATATAGAAATAATAAGTTTAGAAAAAGGGTCTGTCGTAGACTCTTTAATTTTGTAGAGGTTTAATAACCAGTTTTATTCAAATTAAAAAGTGGAGGCGAAAGATTATGTCAGAAGAAATCAAAGCGGCAAAGGAAGAAGTTATTGAGAAATCAGCAAAGATTAAAGAGAAGTACAAGGTCCTTTTTTGTCGACAAGACGTGGGCGACAAGATCCAGATGAAGTACTGGTTGTCGGAAGGATTCGATCCGGATTATCCGAGGCTAGCTCGAGAAATTAATTCGGTAGTTGAACCACTTCTAATTTCTCTGGAAACAGAGAGTGAGAAGGAATTTGATAGGTCAAAATACAGACCCGTCAAGTTTGAGAGAACAGAAAGATCTTCTGTCAAAGCACCTCCGATTATGTCGGGAGTAAAAGTGATCGAGGTTGTGGTCGACAAAACCACAGAAGAAAAATTCTCGGTCAGAAAAGTTTGGAATAAATTCGATGTTATTCGTTTTTCTGCATCAGTAGATATGCCGTTCATTCAGGAAAAAGCATGGAAGCCACGAACAGTAGCAGCCGCTGCCAAAAAGTGGAAGACTTCTGACAAGTTGGGAACAACCATCGGCGACACATTGGACCAAGATACGACAAAACTTGTCCATACGCTATTCAAAATTGATCCAGTTGCAATCGCAGCCGACGTCAATAAAGCAGCAAGTAAGTAATAAATAATAACATGAGGGGAGATTTCTCTCCCCTCATTCAATGAATTATTTTTTCTTAAATAAAATAGGAGTAACAAAAAGATGGCAAAAAATATAACAGTAACTAGTATCGACGGGATGAATCTTGCCGATAAAAGTAATATGAATCCAGAACAACCTAGAAAAAAAATGAAGATGATTCATGAACAAGTATTTGAACAATATGGAATTGATCCTCAAAAAGTTTTTGAACGAACCGGATTATTAAAAAATATTCCTCACGAATGGATTCATGAAATTATTACTTTGAATATAAATACATGTAAGACTCAAAAGAATTATATAAATATCAATCTTCAAGATAGAGTAGCAGTATTGGGATTTGAAGCTCCTGAGATTTGTGAACAATTTTATCAGGAATTTAATACAAATATGAGCAGAGCAATTAATGCATATTTGGCATCAATAAATGAAGATCCAAAAAAATACAATAGAATTATTGTTATTGAATCATCTGTAGATAGTCAACAAATATCACTTAGATTCTAATTCCTCGGAGGCGAAATGGAAACGTTTTCAGAAAGTAATCCTTTTGATAGTACAGTAGAAGAAACGCCTATTGATTTTTCTTTGGAATCAACTGACACACCTTTGTCTGTTGTTAATTACAAACCTCTAGAGGAAAATACAATCATATGCCAGATCTCGCCGGCAAAATTTGATAGCTTAATAAAAGTATTGAATGTGCTGGTATCTGAAAAATCAAGTAATGACTCCTTAATAATCAAAGATTCGACAATAACCCAGAATGTATCTGGTGCTATTGTTAGTTCTAATATTGAAGAAATATTTGAAGGTAAGAAGATCAACTTACAAATTATTAACCCCAAGAAGTATCTTAAATTATTTAAAACATTTAGAAACAATAATGATACATTTATTTTGGAAGATTCAGAAAATTCTAGATTTATTATTACTAACGGCGAGATCAAGTTGTTTCTACCAAAGCAGATAGAAAACTTGGTAGAAGCTGTGAAACTCCCAGATTTATCAAATTGTGTTGGAGTATGTTCGATTAAAGTTGATAAAGCAACAAGAAATATTATTATGGGATTAGCTAATGAAGCAAGTTATGTTGATTATTTAATCCAAGATGATTTACTTAAAGCTATTTATATTCCAGATACAGCGATTTATCTATTTAGTGATTATATTGCAGACGCAAAAGCAACAAAATTGGATGAGACAAATGCGGAATTGGCATTGAGAAGTATAGCATCATTTTTAATTCCAGCTGAAGATTATACCATCGCAATTGGTAAACAACCGGATGGCAGTTATTTATCGGCAACAGAATGTAATACTGGCTTCATCAAAGTCGATATTGTTGAGAATTTGGAGTTAGCAACAGGAGGTAATATCTTAATTTAAAACGGAGTTTAATATATGAGATTATGCACAGTTCCTAATTGTAATAAAAAACATAGTGCTAAAGGATATTGCGATAGACATTATCATCAATTTAAATCATATGGAAAAATATTAGAAAGAACAATTCATGATCCAAATGAATTCATCATTGATGGTGATATTTGTTGGGTAATATTGAGAAATATAAAACATGATGAAATTGCAAGATCAAAATTTCTTGCAATTTATCATGATCAAATAAGTAGATCAAATCTGAAATGGTGTTTGGATAATACCGGATATGCATCAACTACTTGGTTTGATGTAAATGGACAACACACATTTCTATTACACCAAGCTATTATTCAATTATCTGGTCAAGAAATTCCAAACGGAAAAGAAATTGATCATAAAGATGGTGACAAATTGAACAATTTGGATGATAATTTAAGAATTTGTACAAGAGCTCAAAATCAACAAAATAGAGGACTATTAAGCAATAATGTAACAGGATCAACTGGGATCAACTTAGATAAACGATCCAATAAATGGCATGCATATATTACAACAAGCGGAGTACGTATACCTTTGGGATATTTTAATACAAAAGAAGATGCAGCAAGAGCTTACAACGCCGCGGCGATAAAGTATCATGGTGAGTTCGCTGTACTAAATATTATATAAGGAGAATTTATTATGATACAACCAATTGATCTGAATGATATAGATGATATTAAGAATGTAGCTATAGTTCCATTAAACTATATAGACTATTTAGAATTGGAGGCGAATGAAGGAGTAATAATTGATCAGTATGAAAATTTTAACAATATGGGGATAGATTTAATAACAAATATTGACAAAACCTTTATATCAGACATATACTTAAATATGTTAGATTATGTCAATGACAATTATATGTCAATAGTCGATCTTGATGGTTCTATTATACTTCCCCAGAAATTATTAGAGACAGGAAATTTCGTATATAATTTTATTTGTGTAGATTGTTACAATACAATTATACCAAATTTTTTAAATTACGCAAACTGTAATAGTCTAGAAAGTTTTGATTCCTTGATACAAAATAAGTTTCGAGGAGACTATTCATTAGTCAAAGCTAATCTAGTTAAAATAATCAAAAATATCGTTGACGAGCTACTGAAACTTCAAAGAATTGATGCTTCTGTTCAAACTGACGTAATGTATCAAAAACTTCTGTTTAAATTCTCCTATTATATGGAGCTTGTCGATTTCGGCGATACAGAAATGTTTACAAACAATTATATTAGACCTTTATTAACAAAGAACATAGATTCGATTCTCTGGAGAACAATGTAGTTCTTCAAAGAAGGGATCATAACAGATGTTTGGTAGTATTTTACTTGGAGTTGGAATAGGTGTTGTAGTTTTTGTACTTGTTTTACCCTTTGCCGAAGGTTGTGGAACAAGTTTTCTAGGAACGAAAAAAAGAAGAGATATTGATAATGAAATAGATCAAAGAATAGAAAATAAAAGAGCAAATGGTGATTTTAAACATTCAAAAACAGAATTACAAGATCATTGGGATCAACATCATTAACACGAAAGGAAAACATGGAAAAAGTTGAAAAAGAAAAACAATATCGAGACGAATACGATAAATACCGCGCATTAAATAAGCAAAAAAGTGAAATTGAAGCTCAAATGGATGCAATTAAAGAAAAAGTTGCCATATTATTGCATGAAGATAAAGCTAATGAAATGATTGTTCCACTCTCCGATGGAGAAAAGTGGAAAGCGGCATATCAGACAACTTCACGAAATGTGACAGATCTGAAGATGTTGATGGAGATGGTTGGACCTTCTAGATACACAGAAGTTGTATCTCAGAAAGAGTCGACATTTCTGACAATTAGAAAAGCAGGAAAGGAAAAGAAAGATTCTTCTCTTTTGAATGCAAAACCAGTAGAAGATACAGACGCAATGCCTGGTATTCCAACTGGAACTGTATTGAGTTAAATCGATAAGATTGCGGTTGAGAGTGGTGACAAGATACGGTTAAAGTCCGAGACTTGTATCTTATCGAACTGAATTCGGGACAGGGCGAAAGCTCTGTTCCGAATATTTTATTTTTTAGGAGAAACTAAAAATGACACTGAGATGCTCTGAATGTGGTGGGGAAGTAAAGAAAATCAATAACAAACTCAAATGTACCAAGTGCGGTAGAGAAAAAGCAATACAAGAAACAAAAACAGTTGATATGTCAGATACAGCTAAGTTAAGTGTTATAATGGAGTAAGAAATGACAATCATAATTGCACCTTGGTTTATAGCTTTGCTGAAAATATTTGGATGGATATCATTGGGAATAATTATTGGTGTAATTGGAACAGTAATAACTGTTGAATTAGGTAATCGACAAATAATGCGTCGACATTTTGGGTGGTAAAGATGTCTATCGTATCTGATATATTGTCTTCTAAAGAATCAAAGAAGAGAAAGCTTGATCCGAATATTATTAGAATAGGTGATAGAGTAAAAATTATTAATCCCGAGATAGTCATTAGAGTTGGTTATCCAATGTCTTTTGATGAAGCTTGTGAAGCAGTTGATAAATTGTATCGCAATGAGATAATTGAGTTTCTTAATAAAACTATTTATCAACAAGAAGATGTACCATTGTATAAATTAACATTAGCATCATATATAAATGAAAACGAATACGTAAAATCACAAACATATAAGAAAGTTGTAAAAGCTATTGCATATGAACACATGCAACAAAAAGGATTTGGTGGGAGAGAAAAGAAAATCTTCACTGAAGTTCGGCAAGATCTTCTTGGAAAAATAGCAAAAGTTGAAAAAATATTTATTAGAAAAACTGGAATATATTTTGCTCCGAGTGGAGGTTATGACTCTTATTCTGGTGAGTATGATTGGGAACCTGGTGGATTGGATAAGATGAAAACTCATAAGATTCTAGAATTAGATCACTGGCTTTCTAATGGAGTGATAGGCTCTGGATGGGAAGCTCATTATGTTAAAATTGAATCTTGTAATGTGGAGAAGATTCATGAAAGAGATTCTGAAGAATACAATTATTGAGGATTTATGTAATACTGGATTCACTGGTATTATGAATGTTAAATTTGATAACGGCAAGATCACAGAAGTGAGCAGAAAGCCCGATGATAGCGAACAACAAGTTCAAAATGTTAAAAACATAATCGCTTTCTGGAGAATGCGTTTTCGTGTCCTACACGATTGGGAAATCACTTATGATGATCTTGCCGATCTTAAAAATCAAGCAATATTTAATAATGAAACAAAACAAGCAATCATATATGAGTTTGTAGATAATGATAAATACGATATCAAAAATTACATTCTACATGAAATTATACATATAGCTTATGAAGCATCAAGAAACGATAAAGAATTAAATGAAATTTTTACCCAAGATTTAACAGAAATGTTGAAATATATTAACAAACTTTAAACCGGCAAGATCTTAGACTAGAAACAGTCTTTAGCTCTTGCCGGTTTTTTATTTTATTTGCAACTTTCATATAGAAATAATACTAATATAAAATTAGGTTAAAGAAGTTTAACATTTAATTTTTTCGTAGAAAGGAGCCGGAGAATATGAAATCTAATTGGGAAGCAATGGTAGAGAAAATTCAAGAGGTTCGAAGACAACCAAGGAATACTAAACTTTTTATAGAACGTTCCAGGATTGCTTCCACAAAAAGAGATTGGGGCGAAATTATGGAAAATCTTGAAAAAGGTCATTTTGATAATTTGAACCAATTAAGTTATTAAGAAACAAACGGAGAGTTGTCCGAGTGGTCTATGGTGAGAGTCTTGAAAACTCTTGAGTGTAACAGCTCCAAGCGTTCGAATCGCTTACTCTCCGCCATTAATAAAAACAAGGAAGAGTGGCCGAGTGGTTAAGGCAACAGATTGCTAATCTGTCGACGTAACAGTTGCGTTGGTTCGAATCCAATCTCTTCCGCTCTAAATAAGAAACAATCTCAGCGTAGCGGAGCCTGGTACCGCACTTGATTTGGGTTCAAGGGATCGCTGGTTCAAATCCAGCCGCTGAGACCATTATAAGAAACAATGCCGATGTAACTCAGTAGGTAGAGTAACTGACCTGTAATCAGTATGTCGGGAGTTCGAAACTCTCCATCGGCTTCATAAGAAACAAATAGGAGAATTTATAATGCCAACTATTGCTACAAAAGACGCAATAATAGAAAACATCATTAATGATCCTTTATATGATATAAGACCAGATGGAACAATTTGGTCTTGCCGACCATTATCTGGACCATTTTCAACTAAAGGAAAACCATTAATTTGGAGACAAATCGATAGATGGGATGGAAAAGAAAAATATAGAATTGTAACATATAAAGGAGATCGCAAAGGAAATTATTTAAGAGTTAACAGAATAATTTATCGAAAATTTATAGGTTTATTAGATTCGAATTTAGAAGTCAATCATAAAGATGGAAATAAAGCTAATAATGACAAAGATAATTTAGAATTAATAACTGGAACTCAGAATATTCAACATGCAATTCAAAACAAATTATTCTGTTGTGGAGAGCAAGTTGGAACATCTTTTCTAACAGAAGAGGAAGTGATTGAAATTAAAACAAGATTGAAAATGGGGCATAAAGTTACACAAATTTCAAGAGATTACGACGTCCATCATACTGCAATAAGTAAAATCAAAGCTGGAAAATCATGGAATCATATCATCATTTAATAACTAAATATATGAACATGCCCCGATAGAGGAATTGGTCTACTCACGAGACTTAAAATTTCGGATCGCAAGATCGTCCTGGTTCAAGTCCAGGTCGGGGCACTTATTCACAATCTAAATGCAAGAGCTTTCGCTCCTGCATTTTCTTTTCGCTTAATCAAGAGGAAAATATGGAAAATGATATCTTAGACACTGAAGAATTTTATGAATTAATGCAACAATATAGACATTGCAGAATGGCAAATCAAGATCTGGTTACTGAAAGATTTGAAAAAGTCAAAACCTTTATCAGAAACAATTTTGTTGAAAGAGAGGCAACAAATGCAATACAAAGAATGCTTGACCTGTTCTCACATAAATGAACCTGCTCCTGGAAACTACTGCTATATGTTCAAAACTGCTCCAGCTAATTTACCATGTGGACAACATGATAAATTCAGAGAGCTACGAAAAGAAACAGGAAGAAGAATAATAGAAAATCCACAAATACTGGCACAGATGATAAGAGAGATCGGGAGGATTTAATGGAATACAATGAAGCAGTTGTAGACTACTGGAGAGATCATTATATTGATGAAAAAACAAAATTATGTGTTCTCTGCGCAAATACTGGATTGTTTAATATAACCAATGCAAGATCTCTATCAGGAATCATATCAGTTCGAGTAGATTATTGCATTTGTAAAACCGGTCAAGCTATGAGAAACGCATACATTAAAGGAAGACAATTAGGAAAAAATCATTATTACTTAAATCTTGGAGGCGAAATAGATGACAAAAGATAAAGTACATGAATTTATTGACAAATTAATACGATCTTCGTTAAAACCAGATTCAGAAATCAAAGAGGTAGATGTATATTACGCTTCAAAATATCCTGTTAAAAAGTGTATAATAGAGATTAAATTTAATGTGAATGAAGAAGCAATAACCAATTTAAATAACTATAGAGAACTCGAATCCTCTAAATGTTGTTATAATTGTAACTATTCTGAATATGATGAATCTAGTGAACCGAATGAATTATTCTGCCTCTTTGATAAAGCGAATAAGAAATTCAAACATTTCAAAGATGGAATCAACATTCTTGCAATTGGATTATGTGATGATTTTCTAAATAAACACAAATATAAACCGGAGGCGAAATAGATGCGGTTAGTAAAAGCGAGTTATGATATTTATGCTGCAAGCTTCAACAAGAATCTGCCTTACTCATACGACGATAGCAAGCTTCTGATTGAAGTCGCTGGAAGAACCTGTTACAAGAGTGAGGAGAAGATTGCAGAAGGAACAGCTGAAAAATTTGTGGCTATGCTCAGATCGAGAACACATTGTGCCATGATCGAGCACAGTTGGAGTTTGCGAAAATATTGGTTTAGTTGGACTCCATATTATAAATTTCTCAATTTTATGATAATATCAACCGGAGAAACATTAGTTAGTGGTAATGATAGAGCTTTCGAAGAATGGGAATTTAAAAGAAAAAATGAATATAATGCACCAACCAAAAACGATATTGATGAAATTTATAAAGAAAAACAATGGAATATGCTTTCTGCTACAGTAAAAGTTGTAACTGACAGAGGAGTGACTCACGAACAGGTGCGTCATCGACCACCAGCATATGCTCAAGAAAGTACTCGCTACTGTAACTATTGTAACTCAAAATTTAATAATCATATTACATTTCTGATTCCGTGTTGGCTTGATCTTCCAGAAGGAGAATTTAGCTGGGAAAATGCACCAGATTCAATTTGTGCAGCAAATAATCTTGGAGCTTGGTACTGGTTCAAATCAATGTGTGATTCAGAACAAATTTATAATAGTTTAATTTCAGAAGGTTGGATTCCAGGACGAGCTAGAAGTGTATTACCGAATAGTCTGAAGACTGAAATTGTTATTACAGCTGACTTAGCTGAGTGGCAACATATTTTCAAATTGAGAACAGCTCCAGATGCACATGAGCAGATGCGTGAGGTAATGATTCCGTTGCAGGAAGATTTCAAGAAACAAATGCCAGAGGTATTTGGCTCCTAAAAAGGAAACCAAATGAAAACAAAAATAAATCTTATATGGGAAATTCATTCAAATTCAGCAAAAGAAGGTAGAAGGCATGTTATTCTTGAAAAAAGATTGAGTCTAAATATTGATTATATGATTCCTACATATATCGAATATTTAAATATTAAATTTAATGTTTTTGAAGAATCTACTCTTGTCATTCCAAAAGATGGTAACCATAATTATTCGCAACTTACAGCACATTATTGTGAAGAATTGCCATTTTTACAACCAATATTTAATGATAATTATGATCAAATTATTGGTAAAGAAAACGCAATTGATAAAAAGGTAAAAGAATTATTGGATTCAGATTGGATTGTAACTTTAGATTATAAAAAAAATACTAATAAGGAGAATGAAGATGGCAGCTATGACAAATAGAGAATTTGGAGAAAAAGATGAAACTTTCAAAGCAGCTGCTGCAGCAGCTGGACTTCCCAATCACAAGAATATAGTTCACACGAGAAGTGGAACCACAGTAACTGGTGGAGTGAAAACTCTTACTCGACAAGCTAGTAAATGGCGCATGAAAAAAGGGCTGGCTTGGGAACACAGACCCAAATGAAACGAAAATTAATTCATGATTATTTATACCGGCAAGAGCTCTTTACAAGATCTTGCCGGTAATTTTTATTATTGTCATTTTAATATGATTAATAACTTTTATTTTAGGAGGGACTAAAATAATGGAAAAGAGCAAAATTAGAATTGGTCAGATTTGGAGAAGTAAAGTTAGAGGACATTGCATAACGGTAAAGAGTAGATTGAGTGGAGATTGGTGGGCGATTAAAACGAAAGGAGACAGAACACATAGAATGCAGGAACATAGTTTTCATTTTTATGAGTTGGTAATACCAAAATGCCAACAGGAGGCAGAAACATGAAGGATGAACAATATCTGATGGATAGAGTATTTGATAATTTGACATTAGGTTCATCATTTGCAAGAGAATTAGGAGACGCAAGAGTAGAAGCAATTTTATCAACAATAGCAGTTATATTATACAATAATCAACAAGAATTAATTAACGAGATGTTTCAGTATTTCCAGAAAGAGTTATTTCATAGAGTAAACCAACCAGAGCAAAAGGAGGTAGTGTAAGTGAAATCAGTGGTAATGGGGTTATCTGGAGGAATGGATTCGGCAACGGTACTTGGGTATTATCATAGCAAGAATTATAAGATTTATCCGATCTTTTTTAATTATCAAAGCAAACACAACAAGTATGAGCTAGAATGCTCTAAAAAATTAGCTGAATATTTTAAGACAGAACCTCTTAAGATTGTTAATTTGAATTTTATCGGCGAGCTCTTCAAGTCGAATCTTCTAGATGGTCAAGGTGAAATTCCAGAAGGGCATTATGAAGCTCCTAATATGGCGTTGACTGTTGTACCTGGAAGAAACAGCATCTTCATTACAATCATGTCTGGATATGCAGAATCTGTTGGAGCAGAATTTGTAGCAGTTGGAACACATGCTGGTGATCACATGATCTACCCGGACTGTCGCGAAGTATTTATTAGCTCAATGAATACAAGTATCCAACTTAGTAGCGATGGAAAAGTTAAAATTCAAACTCCAATTCAGAGACTTAATAAAACAGGTATTTTACAAATGGGTCACAGACTTCGTTTTCCAGTTCCGTATGAGCTTACTCGGACTTGTTACAAGGATCAGGAATTGAGCTGCGGCAAATGTGGAAGCTGTCAAGAAAGATTAGAAGCATTTAGAAACATAGGAAAGAAAGATCCAATTCAATATCAGGAATAATTTGAACTAGGATAAGCGGCAAGATCACTAACCAGATCTTGCCGCTTCTAAAGGAGAAGAATAATGTTAAGATCATTTCTATTTTTGGAAATGGCAATTCCAAAAAATGAATACGAAAAAGAAATTGAGAATCAGAGATATGTAATATATGAGCATTTATTTTATCTAATTATGTTTCCCAATAGCTCAAGAAATCATAATACATGGAAACAACATTTAACAACTCCATTATTAACTTTAAATGGATTAACAGTTAAAGGAACAAAAACCGGAAAACTGTCTAAGGAAAAATATTTTAAATTTTTGTTTGAAGAATACTTTTGTGGTGATCAAATTGAAATCAATGAAAAAGGAATTTTAAATTTAGCAAGAGATGTTTTACAACTAAAAAATAATATCTCATCACCATTTAGATCTAAAAGTCTTCAATATATGGGATATGATGATAAATTTCCAATAAAAATAGTTTATGAAAAACTTAAAAGTTTCTTTACAAAAATATCAGAATTGTTATCGACAAGTGATATTGCAAGGGATAGAGTTTACAAGTTGGTTGATGATATTATATTAAACTAGGACAAGCGGCAAGATCACTAACCAGATCTTGCCGCTTCTAAAGAGGAAGCCAAAATGACAACACAAGAACAAACTTTAGAAACGTTCAAGAAGTTGTGTCAAAAATATATCAACTTCTTAGGCGTACATGACTTTCATGTATCGTATGAAATTGAAGATCCTGGAGAAGAGGAAGAAGGCGTCTCCTGTAAATATTATCTAGATAGAACTGGAGGACAAATCATTACATTATCTTTGAATCCTAAATTTGAATTCAATCAAGAGAATTTAAAACTAACAGCTAAACATGAAATTATCGAAGCCTTGCTTCTTGGAAAAATAAGAGATATGCTTCTAGCTTATTACTCACAAACATTAGTTGATGAAGAAATTCACAGAGTCGTAAGAATCTTGGAGAATAGATTAAAATGATAAACAAAAATCTTCACTATTGCAAACGATGCCAATCACACTTTAGAATTGCAATGGACGAGGATGCAACGGGAGATTTCTTTCTCATGTGTCCATTTTGTAAATATCCACATTTTCGACATTTTGAGAATGGTAGCACAACACATTGTGATATTACAAAAGCTAAAGGGGATATTGTTGAAAAATGAAAAAGTTTTTATATCATATGTTAAAAGAATCATGTGGAACCAAATGGTTATATGAAGATACAGTAAACAATTTAATTGCTTATGTAGAACATGTAACTGGTTTGAAATGTCCAGCAAATAAAAGGCGCCTTATTTACGAGTTTAAAAGAACATTGCAACTAACTAGGGAGACAACAACATGAATCTAGGACAAAGAATCTGGCAGAAAGTTCAAGCTTTAAAAGAAATTGATGAAGAAATAAAAGAAGTTGAAGCAATTATTGATCAGATAGATGAAAATGAAAGATCTGTTCCAGAAATAGATCTGAATTTAGACTTAGCTACGATTTATAAAGAATTAGAAGAATACATTAAAATTGTTGATGAAAAACTATTTGAAATTCAAAAGAAATATTTTGAACCAAATGGATTACATATTAATATAAACATTTGTAAAACCGAGCTTTATGATGGTGGTCATCTTAGTGTCGATTCAAGAGGAGATTCAGCTAATCAACTTGAACTTGATCTTTGTGAACCCTCTACAAAATTACCAAAAGTCCATTCTATTAAAGCTTTTCTCAATGGAACAAATTCATTAATGAATTTTGATGAAATCGAATATGAATTTTGCGCTGAGTTATTTTATAAGTGGGAAGAATATCTTTTAGATAATCTTCTTGCTGCTTTAAATATTAATAAACTAGCTATGATGCTTGGAGCAATGTGGTATATCAATGATTATGAAGATAATAGATACAAACTAATCGATACAAATAGGGATACATGATATGCAAGACATAATATATCATCATAAAATTCTCGGCGAGGTCAAAGTTACTGACGCTTGCCGAGAATTAAATAAAACTAATCTAGATAAAACTTCAACATTTGTTGAATATGAAGATGAAACAAGAGAAGTTACAACTGCTTTGATTGAAGAACTTTGTCAAATTATAATTAGAACAATTGATAGTGGAAATAATATAATAAAAGAAAATATTATAGAAACTAATTGGGACGATCAAATTATTTGGAAAAAATCAAGTGGTATAACAACATATATATCAAGTGGAGATACTTTAAATGTTAAATTCAAAACAGATAATGCTCCAGGAGAACATATTGAATTTCATGATAAATTAGTTAAAGTAATTAAACTTAGTAAAGAATTTGAACAAGCTATTTTGGTCGAAAACTTAAACAAAAGTTATCACTCTATTTGGGAATTTAGTTGGAGAAAGAAACCATGAAAGAAGAAAGAGCTAAACAACTAATAGAAATAGAAAAAGCTGGTGGAGAAATATATGAAAGTACAAAAGCTTTTCATCTTGCATTTCTAGATGGATTTCTAAATCAGGTTTTAGTATATTTTGATGCGGCAAAATCTGACAGTGAGCGGGAAGATGTATTTAAAAGATATGTCATTTCTAATCGCAAAATCCACAAAGATGATCAAAGAGATATATTACAATATGGAATAGAAAGAGAACGTAAAAAATTTAAAATCATGTCTTTGTATGAACAAGGAATGTATATTCAAAATGATTTAGTTAAATATAGAAGACAATTTGTAATTAACTTCTCTGAAGAAATTCAAGAGATACCGATTGAAAAACTTCAACCAAGTAGACATATGATGAATTAGGAGTAAGCTTATGGCTAAGTGGATCTGGGCTTCAGCTTATATATTAAGCATATTGTTAGCTAATGTATTTGTTGATTATTTTGGAATTGTGAAAGTCGCAGGATTGGTCTTTCCAGCCGGTGTAATATTTGTTGGTCTCTGTTTCAGCTTTCGGGACTTCGCTCAACGATACTGGGGCATATGGAAGATCTGGATCTTCATATTTATAGCAACAATCATTACA
>Ga0247841_10004877_pt1 | contig 22417 bp, 17 predicted proteins | sample LaCruzMarch2015__2_FD_192410 | JGI IMG/M metagenome (GOLD analysis project Ga0247841, IMG submission 192410) | Freshwater microbial communities from meromictic Lake La Cruz, Castile-La Mancha, Spain - LaCruzMarch2015_18m | ecosystem: Environmental > Aquatic > Freshwater > Lake | place: Spain... | reverse complement strand
AACACGCCAGCGATTCTCATCAATTTTCAAACTACGGCCATTAGGAGGGATAATGTTTTTGAATTCTATTCTTTTCATAGCTAAAATGCAGAATAATTAAATGAATTCATATTACATTGGGATTGAATAATATAAGTGCATTTCAGAAGGTTATCCGGAGGTTATTCTCCCGTTATTCTTCGTTGATTCTCAATGTTATATGGTAATTAAACCGCAAATATAAGGAAATATACCGGAGTATTTACGCTTTTAAAAAATTTAACAGCTTGATAATCAGTATAAGAGATTTACTAATTTGTCTTATAATTAATATTATGTTAAATAGAAATATTTTGATTATCATTTTTTTAACAATATATAATATCCTCTCCCATCATTCTGAAAAAATCACAACCTGAAAAAAGAATTATTTCATCCTCCATGATAATCCTGATTAAAAAGGATCTTATTGAAAAAGTGCAATAAAAAAAACCGCCTAAATATAAGAAAGGCGGTTTCTCAATTAAAATTCTATTGACTATTTCATTCTCAGGTCGCTGATCTTTTTATTCACCTCTGCCAGTTTCTCTTTCTTCGCCTGGATAGCATAGATTTGTCTGAGTGACATCAGCGTATTTAAATCGTTTGGGTCAATTTCGGAAGCTTTCTCAATGTAAGGCAATGCAAGTTCAAAATACTTATTGGCTTGATCGGTAAGTTTTTTAAATTCTTCAGACTTCTCAAGAGGCAATTTGTTTGCCATATTTTGATAAATAGCGCCTCTATTGAAATAAAGTGCACCCAAATTGATATAGGCATCAAAAAAGTCTTGTTTGATTGCAATGGCTTTTTTAAAGGAGGCTTCCGAATTGGCATAAGCTTCATCACGCACCTGTTCAGACCTTGCAGAATCGGAGGAAATACGATCGTACATTGATCCTAATGCATTAAATACTAAATAATTAGTTGAATCCTTACGGGCTGCCAGATTCAGGTTTCTCAACGCTTTTTCGACGTCGGAAAAGGCAAGATAAATATTTGTTTCATCTAAAAATAAACTAAAATCATTGGGATAAAGCTTTTGCCCCTGACGGATAATTTGAATGGCTTTAGCTGAATCTTTTTCATCCTTGTATATCTCGGCCATAGCGGAGAAAATAATGACGGCCCTGCATTTATTATCCAGCATTTTTTGATAAAGCTTCTTTGCTACTTTGTTATCCATGGCTTTGGTGGCGCAGAGAGCGGCATTGCCCAGTGAAATGGTATCGGAGATTCCAATAGCGTTATACGTATCAGAGGTTTTTTCGAATGCAAGGGCAGCATTTAAAAATTCTTTTTGTTCAAAATATTTGGTACCCATGCTGAAATAATTCTTTGCGATGAAATCAATTTTCGCAAAAAGGTCATCATTTAAGTCATTCCCAGAATCGTATTCCTTTGATTTTTTATAAGATTCGACAGCCTTTGTATACGGGTCTGCATCAAGTTTCCGGATGTTCGAATCGGTAGAGGTAGCTATTCCTAAATATATATTTCCACGAATAAACCAGGTTTTGGCATCCTGAGCAGTGGATGCATCCTGAAGACATTGATTAATGGCTTCGAGCGCTTTGTCAAATTGCTGATTCTTAAAAAAATTTGAAGCCGTTTGTCGAACATTTTTCTGTCCAAATACGAATGTAAAGGATAGAAATAAAACCAAAATTAGAGCAATTTTTTTCATTTGGTAGTTATTATGTGACTTTTTCTTGGATTTCAGCCGGCAAAGATAAAAAAATGTGTCTGATTTTCTGCAAATATGGTCTAAATTAATTTTCGCTACCATCGATGGTTTGGGGATTTTGCAGTTCCTGGCTATCTATAGTTCCCAAATCCGGAACATGTTCCTGGTCACCCCCATCCTGTCCGATGACATTCACAGTCTCTTCTTCCACATCAACTTTTGTAACTGCAGCAATGGCGTCCCCTTCACTGATTTTTATCAGGCGTACCCCTTGTGTTGCACGTCCCATTACCCGCAGGTCTGAGACTGCAATACGAATGATGATTCCGGACTTGTTAATAATCATAAGATCATCATTATCAGAAACTTCTTTAATGGCAATTAACGAACCTGTTTTATCTGTGATGTTGAGGGTTTTTACTCCTTTTCCCCCGCGATTCGTTACCCTGTAATCGTCAAGATCGGATCGTTTACCATACCCGTTCTCAGAAACCACCAATACTTCAAACTTCATATCAACAGGGATACATACCATGCCGATTACCTCATCATTGGCACCGCTTAATCGGATACCCCTTACCCCAGCAGCATTTCTTCCCATCGGACGAACAGTATGTTCATTAAAACGGATAGCCCTACCTGATTTTAAAGCCATTACTACCTCATCGGTACCCTGTGTTAGTTTTGCTTCAAGGAGCTGGTCCCCATCATGTATGGTGATGGCATTGATCCCATTCTGACGCGGACGTGAATATGCTTCAAGAGAGGTTTTTTTTATGGTTCCTTTTTTCGTTGCAAGGATGATATTGTTTGATTTGATGTACTCTTCGTCTTTCAGGTTTTTCACATTGATAAATGCCCTCACTTTATCATCACTCTCAATATTGATTACATTTTGGATAGCTCTGCCTTTGGATGTTTTTCCCCCTTCGGGAATTTCAAACACACGGAGCCAGAAGCATTTTCCTTTTTCTGTGAAAAATAGCAGGTAGTTATGGTTAGTGGCGATGAAAAGATGCTCAAGGAAATCTTCATCACGGATCTCAGTACCTTTAACGCCACGCCCTCCCCTGTTTTGCCGGCGGTATTCGGTCAGGGGAGTTCGTTTAATATACCCGAGATGAGATATGGTGATAACTACATTTTCATCGGCAATTGTATCCTCAATTTTAAAATCAGAAGCGGAATAAACAATCTGAGTTCTGGCTTCATCTCCATATTTCTCTTTAATTTCAAGTAATTCCTCTTTGATAATCCTCATCCTGAGTGATTCATCAGCAAGTATACCTTTAAGGTAATCAATGAGTTTCATTAGTTCAGCATACTCTTCTTTTATCTTTTCACGTTCCAGGCCTGTAAGGCGTTGCAACCGCATATCGAGAATTGCTTTAGCCTGTATCTCAGTTAGTCCAAAGGAGGTCATTAATCCGGCACGTGCTTCTTCCGGTGTTTGTGAACCACGGATCAGGGCTATAACAGCATCCAGATTATCCAGAGCAATGAGGAGACCTTCAAGAATATGAGCCCTCTTTTGTGCTTCAGCCAATTCAAATTTGGTTCGCCTTATGATTACGATGTGGCGATGCTCAACATAATACACGATCAGATCTTTGAGCGTCAGCATCATTGGACGACCTTTAACCAATGCAATATTATTCACGTTGAAAGAGGTTTGCAGGGCGGTCATCTGGTATAGTTTGTTCAGCACTACATTTGTAATTGCTTCCCGTTTTAATTCGTATACAATGCGTACACCACTGCGGTCAGATTCATCCCGGATATCGGATATCCCCTCGATTTTCTTGTCATTGATAAGGTCGGCAGTCTTCTTGATCATTTCGGCCTTGTTGACCTGGTATGGTATTGAGGTCACAATGATTTTTTCACGGCCATGATCATCCTGTTCGATTTTAGTCTCCCCTCTAAGAACGATCCTTCCTCTTCCGGTTTCATATGCCTCTTTAACACCTTCATATCCATAAATCACCCCTCCGGTTGGAAAATCAGGGGCTTTAATGAATTTCATCAATTCAGGGATGGTAATATCCCGGTTTTCGATATAAGCAATAATCCCATCAACCACTTCAGTGATATTGTGAGGAGCCATATTGGTGGCCATTCCAACAGCAATTCCAGAGGCACCGTTGATCAGTAAATTCGGGATGCGTGAAGGCATTACAGTCGGTTCCTGTAGCGTATCATCGAAGTTTAATTTATAATCAACAGTGTCTTTTTCAATATCGGCAACCATCTCTTCGGCAATCTTCTGAAATCTTGCTTCTGTGTATCGCATGGCAGCTGGGTTATCTCCATCCATCGACCCGAAGTTACCCTGACCATCAACCAGTGGATATCGCAAACTCCATTCCTGTGCCATTCTCACCATAGCATCATAAACGGAGGTATCGCCATGAGGATGATATTTCCCAAGAACCTCTCCCACTATTCTTGCCGACTTTTTATATGCCCTGTTTGAAAAAAGTCCCAGTTCGTACATACCAAAAAGCACCCTGCGGTGTACAGGCTTCAATCCATCTCTGACATCCGGCAAGGCTCTGGCCACGATGACCGACATCGAATAATCGATGTAAGCAGTTTTCATCTGATTCTCAATGTTTACCTGTATTATCTTTTCTCCATTTTCCATAGCTGGCAATTCGTTATATAATTGGTTTTAAGATAGATATTAATCCTGATTCTACTTCACGAATGTAGCAAAAATCCGTGTGATAACCATGGAGTTTTCCGGAATTATTTTCCTCTCTTACTAACATGAAAGTGTTGATAAATAAAGGGCATTCAGAAACAAAATCGGAATTTCAATTGTATTTTTGATGATGGTGACATTTTAACCGGTTAAAAACCGTGGTTCGATTTTTGTTCAGGATATGTTTGAATCTGATATTTTATGGAAGCAAAATTTTCACAACGCGTCAAGGATGTTTTGATTTATAGCCGGGAAGAGGCACAGCGACTGGGAAATGACTATATAGGGTTAGAGCATCTGTTGCTAGGAATTATTCGTGAAGGAGAAGGTCTTGCCATACGAATACTCCGCAATCTTGGTGTTGACATTGTCGAAATTCGTCGGAAAGTAGAAATGGCAGTTGCGAGCCGCAAAGAAAAGCCACCAGATGGAGATACCCTGCCCCTCATTAAACAGGCTGAAAGAGCACTAAAAATAACCTATCTGGAGGCCAAATTGTTCAGCAGTGACTTGATTGGTACGGAACATCTTCTTTTAGCCATTCTCAAGGATGAAAATAATCTTGTTACGAAAACTTTTAATACTCTTGGCGTGAATTATGAGGTGATTAAAGAGGAGTTAAAATCTATTCTTGCCAGTGGAAAAGAAGAACAACAGTTTGATCCTCAAGATGTTTTGCCAAAAGATGACGATGAAGAAGAGTCTGAAGAGGGAAGTAAAGGTTTTGGCAATACCCCTAAAAAGTCTCAGGACTCAAAATCAAAAACCCCTGTTCTAGATAATTTTGGCAGGGACATCACCAAGGCAGCTGAGGAAAATCGTCTGGACCCTATTGTGGGCAGAGAAAAAGAGTTACAAAGAATTGCCCAGATCCTGAGTCGCCGGAAAAAAAACAACCCCATCCTGATAGGCGAACCGGGAGTTGGAAAATCTGCTATTGCAGAAGGATTAGCACTGAGGATCGTCCATCGTAAGGTTTCGAGGGCTTTGTTCAATAAGCGTCTTGTCTCTCTTGACCTCGCTTCACTGGTCGCCGGGACCAAGTATCGTGGACAATTTGAAGAACGAATGAAGGCAGTTTTAAATGAACTTGAAAAAAATCCGAATATCATCCTGTTTATCGATGAAATCCATACCATCGTTGGTGCTGGCAATGCCTCAGGCTCCCTTGATGCTTCCAACATGTTCAAACCTGCTCTGGCTCGTGGTGATATCCAATGCATTGGTGCTACAACACTCGATGAATACCGTCAATACATTGAAAAAGATGGTGCCCTGGAACGGCGTTTTCAAAAAGTCCTGGTAGATCCCACTTCACCGGAAGAGACAGTCGAGATTCTCCATAACATCAAGGAGAAATATGAGGATCATCACCTTGTAAAATATACCGATGATGCTATCAAAGCCTGCGTTTCCCTTACCAACAGATACATCACCGACCGTTACCTGCCGGATAAGGCCATCGATGCCTTGGATGAATCTGGAGCACGAGTCCATATTTCAAATATTAATGTTCCAGCAGAAATCATCAGCATTGAAAACCAAATAGAGGATGCACGTAAAAGAAAAATGCAAGCCATCAACAGTCAGAAATTTGAGGAAGCAGCAGATCTTCGTGACACCGAAAGAAAACTACAGGATAGTCTGGAACGCGAAAAACGGAAATGGGAAGAAAATGCTAAAATAAACCGGCAGACCGTTGCCGAAGAAAATGTGGCAGAGGTGGTTGCCATGATGACAGGGATTCCGGTTCAGCGTATTGCGAAAAATGAAAGCGATCGGTTGATCAATATGGAGGTGGAATTGGAAAATTCCGTGATCGGTCAAAAGGAGGCCATAAAGAAAGTGGTCAAATCAATACGTCGAAACCGTGCCGGGTTAAAAGATCCCAATAAACCGATCGGGACTTTCATCTTCCTTGGGCCTACAGGTGTCGGGAAAACCCATCTTGCAAAAGTATTGGCTAAATATCTTTTCGATACCGAAGATGCTCTCGTACGTATCGACATGAGCGAATATATGGAGAAATTCGCTGTTTCCAGACTCATTGGCGCACCTCCGGGATATGTTGGATATGAAGAAGGCGGACAACTTACTGAAAAAATCCGCAGACGCCCCTACTCTATTATTTTACTTGACGAAATCGAAAAGGCACATCCGGATGTTTTCCATCTTTTATTACAGGTTCTCGACGACGGAATGCTGACTGATAGTTTCGGTCGCAAAGTCGATTTTAAAAACGCTATTGTCATCATGACATCCAATATCGGGTCACGTCAGCTCAAGGACTTTGGCCAGGGCGTTGGTTTTGCAACCTCGGCCAAGCAGGCAGCCAGCGCTGACCATGCCAGGGGAGTCATCGAAAATGCCCTGAAAAAATCATTTGCTCCTGAATTTTTAAATAGAATTGATGATGTGGTTATTTTCAATTCGTTAGAACGCGAAGATATTCACAAGATCATCGACATTGAACTCTCACATCTGTACGTTCGGACTAAAAACCTGGGGTATCAGATAGTCATTACATCGGCTGCAAAGGATTATATCGCTGAAAAAGGATGGGATGTCCAGTTTGGGGCTCGTCCTTTGAAACGTGCAATCCAGAAATATGTCGAGGACACTCTGGCTGAAGAGATAATCAAAACAAAACTTACCGAAAGCGATGTAATTACAGTTGATTATAATGCTGAAAAAGAAGAGATTACTATATCTGTGTCAAAAACAGATGTCGAAGTGAGCCCACCGGAAACAGCCAAGGGGGTAAAGGAATAACAGTTCAGAACAATTCAAAAACGATTTAACAATTCTTCGTTCTTGAGCGTTTTCATAAAACCAATATCCTTTTCGTTGTCGAAATTGAATGCCGATGAAAGAATACCATTGGCTTGGGCATCTCCTTTGTGCAGGTAACGGATGGTAACGGAAAAACCATTATTCTCATAATTGAGCATGTTGCCGGCAGAATCCGTGATGTAAAATACATCCTCTTGCGGTGAAATGCTATTCAGGTATTTCGTGGAAATTGATTGAATGATTTCTTTTGGTTTAACACGAATCAGATCAGCGAAAAGATACTCCCCCATTATAAAAGTATCTCCGATAAAATAATGCAACGATTTCATCCTCATTCCCTGAAGTGTTTCGTTATAACCAACCAATTTCACTCTAACATCACTGAATTTGGTTATATTAATACAATCGGGATTGCCTTTAATCTTTCTTAGGTGATTGTATGTCGACATAAAGGGAATATCTCCGAACTCAATTTTCGATTGGGTTAGATATTCTGCCGAATTTTTGGTACGACGAAAAAAAACCAGGAAATGCATGGTAATTTCATCCTTGACACAGTTGTTGTGAGGGTTTTGAAGATTATTATCCTTGAAAAACTCCAGAAATTCAAAACTGTATCTGCCATAAACAAGTGATATATACCAAAGCCTTAATAATGGAAAAACACGGTTTCGTAAAAATACAACAACAAGAACGAGAATAAAAATTCCTACCAGTGCCATGATCAGATACAACATACTTGAATCAAAAGAGGTACTATCCTTGGCAGTTCTGGCAAGCAGAAAATGATTCATGTTAAGTGGCAGGAAGATCAATAGAATGGATTTTAAATTAGCTGGTAACTGATGCAAAGGTATAAAAAGATATTGATTTCATATTCCTTCCTCGAGGCATTTATTGTATTGAGTCATTGCCTTGAGGCTCATGGCCATGCTGGAGAAACCGCCATCATGATAGATGTTTTGCATGGTGACCTTACGACTTAAATCCGAAAAAAGAATGATGGAAAAGTCAGCACATTCTTTTGCTGTAGCATTTCCAAGCGGAGACATTCGTTCTGTAAAGTCAATTAATCCATCCATTCCTTTGATGCCACTTCCCGCTGTAGTCCGCGTAGGTGATTGTGAGATGGTGTTGATACGGATATGCTTTTCACGTCCGTAAATATATCCAAAACTACGGGTAATGGATTCCAATAATGCTTTGGCATCTGCCATGTCATTGTACCCGACAAGGGTCCGTTGAGCAGCAATATAGGAAAGGGCAAGAACAGATCCCCAATCATTTATGGCATTCATTTTCTTTGCGACCTGTAACATTTTATGAAATGAAAGAGCTGAGATATCAATAGTTTTCAAAAAATAATCATAATCAACATCATCATAGTCGCGATGCTTTCTGACATTCAAAGACATTCCAACAGAGTGCAGTACAAAATCGACTTTCCCGTCCAATATTTCCATCGACTTTGAAAAAACATTTTCGAGGTCAGACAGACTGGTTGCATCTGCTGGGATTATGGCCGCATTGCAATCGGCAGCTAATTTTTCAATGGCTCCAAAGCGCATTGCCACAGGTGTATTGGATAATGTAAAAACCGCCCCCTCCTCGTGTGCTCTGCTGGCAATATGCCAGGCGATTGATTTTTCGTCCAATGCACCAAAAATAATCCCTTTTTTACCGGTTAATAGATTATATGCCATGATCAATGAATCAAAATATAATTAAATAAGTAGTTGAAATGAATCTTCTAATTATTTATTTAATAGTACTTTGGCGGTTTTTATTGCAGCAGAAGAAACAGTGTTATCACTCAGCATTTTTGCTATTTCCTCAACCCGTTCCTGCTGATTTAACTTTTTCATATTGGTGAAAGTACTTTCATTTTGTTCCAATTTATAAACCCAATAGTGGTGCTCACCTTTACCAGCAATCTGGGGTAAATGAGTTATTGCGATGACCTGCATTGCAGCGGCCATTTTTTGTAAAATATTCCCGACTTTCCCAGCTACTTCACCGGAAACGCCGCTATCAATTTCGTCAAAAATGATGGTAGGCAAAAGGTTTTTCTGACTTACCATTGATTTGATGCTTAACATCAGACGAGAAAGTTCTCCACCTGACACCATCCTTGAAATCTCATCCATATCCACCCCTTTGTTGGCCGTAAAGAGAAGTCTGATTTTATCGATTCCATCACGGGTTAGTTCAGTTAAAGGAGTACATTCGATATGAAACTGTGCATGAGGCATACCCAATTGAGAGAGCGAGAGAAGGATCTCTTTTTTAAAAGATGGGATCACTTTTTTCCGATCTTTAGAAATGTCGTGTGCAAGGTTTAGCAAAACACCTTCTGCCAGTTCAATTTCTTTCTGAATCAGCTTGATGGTATTCTCCAAATTATCTACTTCAAATAATTTATTGTCAATATTTTGTTTTATGCAAATCAGATCTTCAAGTTTACTTACCTGATGTTTTTTTTGAAGGCGGTATATCAGATCAAGTCGTTGAGTTATCGTTTCAATCTCCAAAGGTTCAACCTGTATTTTTTCTCCAAGTTGTTCTATGGAGAGAGCGATATCCTTCAGGTCGATCTGGTCACTTTTCAACCGGGTTAACAACTCACTGAATTCCGGATTAAACTTTGACAAGCCGGAAATTGCGCTTGTCACTTCTGCCAATTGATTAAGGATATTTCCCTCCTCTCCCATAAGTATTCCAAAGGCATGAAAAAGAGTGGTTTTAATCTCTTCGGCATGAGTTAGAATTTCCAACCGTTTCTCTGCCCCTTCCTGCTCCCCCTGTTTCAGATCTGCCTTGTTTATTTCCTCCAGCAGGAATTGATAATAATCGCGTTCTCCCTTTTCCCTCGCAACTTTTTGCTGCAATTCATTCAGCTGTTTTTGAAGTTGGATATAGGTTAAAAACTTTTGCTTGAATGAATGTACCTTGGGCTGGATACCAGCATAGTTATCAAGAACCGCTAATTGAAAGTCACTATTATTCAGTGTGATGACCGATCGCTGTGAGTGAATGTTAACCAGTCTGTCCCCAAGATCTTTAAGCAGGGAAAGATTAACCGGAGTATCGTTGATAAAGGCACGGGATTTACCATTCTGGGTTATCTCCCTACGCAGAAAAGTATATTCTTCAAAATCAAGATCATTGATATGAAAAAAGTGCTCGAGATTATATCCTTTGATTGAGAATTGTCCTTCAACAATGCATTTCCGGGATTTATCAAGCAGCACGGTTGTTTCGGCACGCTGTCCAAGAATTAATGCCAGTGCGCCCAACAGAATTGATTTCCCCGCACCGGTTTCACCTGTAATTACCGAAAATCCGCTTGAGAACTCCATTTCGAGTTCCTGAATCAAGGCATAATTTTCAATGGATAATTTTAATAGCATCTGTCCTTGAAATTAGCGATATAAATATAGAAATCGTCGCTTATTTTGTATCTAGGATGGCCTGGTATTTTGAACTATTGGCAGGGTCGATCTCTTTAAGAAGATTGGTTACCGTTGCTTTTTCGGTTGGAGGTACCCGTTGATCGGAATAGATATTGACCAATTCGTCACGTTTGGCGTCGTAGACCAACTGCAAGGCATATAATCCGGGTTTGGAATTGTAAACAGCCTGTAAAAATCCAAGGCTTTCAGTGATATTGGTACGTCCCTGATCAATTTTCTCATACATCAGATCAAGTCCTAACCGGTGGAATCTATAATTAAACTCTCGCAGACCGACATTGGCAGGATTTAGGTAATTATTTAGCAACCAATACCTGTTTTTATCATTTTCGTACGGTTTCCAGCCAGGTTCAGGAGCATTCTGGGCTGCATTCACTATTTCCTGCGCCTTCTCAAAGTATGGAGATCCTCCTGCCATGGAGAATGAATCAAAGTAGAGACCAAGAAACATGTAGGTATAATAGGCAAGTACTGATGTTAAATTGGAGCTGAAGGTTCCATCGGAATAATCCAATGGTTGGTATTCAACATAACGGAATTGAAAACCTTTATCCAGTGCGTTCAACAACACCGAGTTGTAAGCGGAATTAAGTACTGGACGGCGAAGCACAATATTTAAATTTCCACGAAACTCATCCGAGCCTAACCTGTCGTTGACCGTTAGAAGCATAGTACATTCGATACGCTCTTCAACTTTGAAGTTGTAATTTGTCCACTTGCGGTTATTCATGAATTCATATATCGCACTCTGCAGCGTTTCGAATACTTTTTTATCTGTGCCTTCCAGTTTGGGAGAGGTTACACTTACAACACAATTCAATTCTTGAGACTGAGCAATATAAAAACTCAGAATAAAGAGAAATAGAGTCAGTATCTTTTTCATATCGCAAAATGACTAAGCTGTTGAACTAATTCTCAGCATTACAGAATCCAGAATATCTGCGGCCACCTCTTTTTTATCTTTCAGCACTCCATTAATGACCTTTCCATCGCGAAAAATAATGCTGATTTTATTCGTCAGTGTACCGAAACCAGCACCAATATCCTTCAGTGAATTCAAGACAATTAAATCCAGGTTTTTTTCCTGCAATTTTTTTCGTGCATTTTTGATTTCATTCTCAGTTTCAAGGGCAAAGCCAACCAATACCTGGTTTTTCTTTTTATGTTTGCCAAGTTCTCTAAGAATATCTTTCGTGGGAGTAAGTTCAATAACCCGGGGTTGATCATCCTTTTTTATCTTGGATGCTGAAGGATGCTTTACCGAATAGTCTGCCACAGCTGCAGCCATAATGATGATATCTGCTTGAGATGCAGCCTTGAGGCAGGCCTTATACATTTCATCTGAAGTATTCACATCTATTTGATGGACAGAAGGGTGTTTTTCTTTCAATGAAGAGGGGCCGGATACCAGGGTAACATCGGCTCCGCGTAAAGCTGCTTCATGGGCCAGGTCAAATCCCATACGTCCGGAGGAATAATTTCCAATAAATCGAACAGGATCAATAGGTTCAAATGTTGGCCCTGCTGTTACGAGGACTTTTTTTTTAAGGAGCGACTGCTGCTTCGCGAAATACTGTTTAATCATTTCATGAATGTTCTCAGGCTCTTCAAGACGTCCGGGACCAGAAAGTCCACTTGCAAGTTCACCTACCTGGGGTTCAATGATGGTATTTCCGAAAGATTTCAGTACTTCGATATTTTTTTGCGTGGAAGGATGGTTGTACATATCCAGGTCCATGGCAGGTGCAATAAAGACCGGGCATTTAGCGGAAAGGTAAGCAGTGACTACGAAATTATCAGCAATACCATTGACCATTTTTCCCAATGTGTTGGCTGTTACCGGAGCAAAAACCATGAGATCAGCCCAGGAGCCCAATTCCACATGATTGTTCCATTCCCCGTTACCCGGTTTAAAAGGTTCAATGATAACCGGGTTACGGGAAAGTGTTGCAAGGGTTAGAGGTGTGACAAAATCTGTGGAGACAGGAGTCATGATGATACGAACCTCAGCTTCATCACGAACCAACATTCGAATCAGATAGGGAATTTTATAAGCAGCTATACTGCCAGTAATACCAATTACAATTTTTTTTCCGCTAAGCAGCATCTTGAGGTTGTAAAGTTTAAAAATCTTCCGGGCTTTCCTTATGCGGATTCCTGAAATAGACTTCGTTGTTAAGGTATTCGTGGATCGAGATCAGGGTTGGTTTCGGAAGATGCTCGTAATACTTTGCAATTTCGATCTGTTCCCGGTTCTCAAATATCTCTTCGAGGTTATCGGTCGTTGTGGCAAATTCGGAGATCTTTTGGTTCAATTCCTCTTTCATTTCCAATCCAATCTGGTTTGATCTTCTAGAAATGATGGCTACCGTTTCATAAATATTGTTTGTGCCCTGCGTAAAATCCTCAATGTTACGGGTCACGGCAAAAACATCGGTCTTTACTTTTTTATAATCCATTGCTCTTGGGTTGTATTGATTGACTTTTTTGATTTTGCAGGTTCAGTTTATTCTGATCCTTTTTATACAATGTTTCCAATTCCAATCTCGATTTTTCCTTTAGCCCCTTGGCTTCATTGAAAAATTCGCTTTCAGGGTATTGCGCAATAAACTCATTATAGGATGCTAACGCTTTTGTATGTCGTTCCTTCTTCTTTTCATGAATACTTTCCATTGCAAATTTATGGTACGATTTGAAAACCAGAAAAAGAATCTCCTCTTTATGCTGGGATTCCGGGAATTCTTTTAGGATATTGTTTAAGGTTTGAATGGCTGCTCCATATTCATCCATACGATAATAGAGACGAGCAATCCGATAGTCTTTCATTTCGAGTTTCACCCGGAGTTTATCGATCAGATCGTTGCACTCAGGAACGCGTTTACTGCCGGGATACATGTTTGTGAACAACTGCAATTCCTTTATGGCCTCAAAGGTGTTGGTTTGATCAAGGTTATAATCCGGTGAACTCAGGTAATTGCAATAAGCACTCATGAACAAACATTCTTCTGCATCAGGACTGCTGGGGAAATTATTGGAAAAACGTTTGAAATAATAGGATGCAAGAGTATAATCCTTTTGGTTGTAATAAGAATAAGCGTAATAATAATAAATCTTCTCTGCCTTATCGGTGGCTCTCATTACACCTATCAACTGATCAAAAAGCTGAAGCGCTCTTGAATAATCTTTTTCCTGGTAAAGCTTAACAGCAGCTTCGTACTTTTCTTCCACAGATCCACTCTTCAATAATTTTGAAAACTTGCAGGATTGAAGCATTACAAGCAGAAGGATAGCAAAAACAAACAGGGTTCTGTTTTTCATGGTGCAAAAGTACAACTTTTCGGCGAATTATACCAATTTACTTAGAGCGAGTCAACCATACCGGATGTTGCAGCTTTCAAATAACGATGATGAACACGAAAAAGTATGTTTTTTTTTGGTAGTTTTGCAAACTCAATGTCAGGAAAAAATTGTATAACTTTAAAAAAAGATTCAAGTGGATATTTTCGAAAAAGTAAGCAACAACATGGGCCCGCTTGGACAGTTGGCCGATCAGGGTTATGGGTATTATTTCTTTCCCAAACTGGAAGGGGAAATATCTAACCGGATGTATTTCAAAGGTAAGCCTATGTTGGTTTGGAGTTTAAATAACTATTTGGGATTGGCCAATCATCCTGAAGTACGGAAAGCAGACATGGAGGCTTCAGAACAATTTGGTCTCGCTTATCCTATGGGAGCCAGGATGATGTCGGGTCAAACCAGTTACCATGAGCAACTGGAACGTGAATTAGCTGCATTTGAACATAAAGAATCAGCCTACCTGCTAAATTTTGGTTACATGGGAATGGTATCCATTATTGATTCCCTTCTCGATCGTCATGATGTGGTAGTGTATGATTCAGAAGCTCATGCCTGTATTCTTGATGGCCTTCGCATGCATGTTGGCAAACGGTTTGTATACCCTCATAATGACCTGGAAAAATTTGAAGCACAACTAAAGCACGCCCGCAATTTGGCAGATCAGACAGGGGGAGGAATCCTGGTCATTACAGAAGGAGTATATGGAATGGCCGGTGATCTTGGAAATCTGAGCGGGATTTTAAAGTTTAAGGAGAAATATGGTTTCCGCTTACTGGTTGATGACGCACATGGCTTTGGAACAATGGGAATGAGTGGAGCAGGTACCAGCGAAGAACAAGGTGTGATGGAAGGCGTAGATGTTTATTTTGGAACATTTGCCAAAGCGATGGCAGGGATTGGTGCTTTCGTGGCCAGTGAGAAAAGAATCATCAAGGCTTTGACTTTCAAAATGCGCTCGCAAATATATGCCAAATCATTGCCCATGCCCATGGTAATAGGTTCGTTGAAACGGTTGGAGATAATCAGGACCCATCCTGAACTGAAAGACAAGCTCTGGACAATTGTCAAAGCCTTGCAGAATGGTTTGCGTGAAAAAGGATTCGATATTGGGAAAACGCAATCTCCCGTCACTCCTGTTTTCCTTCAAGGAGGTGTCGGCGAAGGCACACAGATCGTTGCCGATCTGCGTGAAAATTATGGTATTTTTTGTTCAATGGTGATTTATCCCGTAGTACCCAAAGGCGTTATCATGCTTCGACTTATTCCCACTGCAGCCCATACCCTTGAAGATGTATCGTATACCATCGATGCCTTTTCGGAGGTCAGAAAAAAACTTGATGATGGGAAATATGCATCCGGTTTGATACCGGAAGTTGCCGATAAATACTGATTTTTCATGATGCGAGAGCCTCTTTCCACCAGGGAAAAGTATTACAGAACTTACAGAATAGTTCGTTTCCTGCTGAGAAGGGGTTCTCTTTTTTCTGCTCCTAAGAACTTGTCTGATGCTTTGAGTGATACAAATACCATTCCTCGAAGGGCTTACACCATCATCACCATCAACTCAGTTTTCTTTTTTATTCTGGCTTATTTGTTGATGTTTCTCATCACTGAGTTTGCCACTGCTATTTCTGCATCAGCATTTGATATTCCAACCATTATTTATTATTATGATATTGATTATTACCAGCAAAGAAGTTCTGACTGGACCGCCGATCAGGTAATCGCAATATTCAGCACGGGTCCGCTGATCTCTCTTCTGCTCTGGATAGCATTATTTAGCCTGTATGTATATGTGGCAGATGATCCGGGTATTTTAAGACTTTTGGTGATCTGGATGCTTCTTTTTGCCACTGTTAATTTTTTCGGAGAGATACTTGTTGGAGCAATTCTGAATGAAGGTTTCGGTTATGTAATCTGGTACTTGTTCATTATGGATACCGGCAGGATCATCATTACCTTGTTGGGATTTATTACCCTATTTAGCATCGGATTATTATTTTCCCGCCTTTTCATGTTTTCCGCTAACATCTATTTCAATGATCTTCATAGTGGGAACCGGAGAAAATTCATATTTAGTCAATTCATTTTACCGTATTTTATTGGCTGTCTTATCCTATTCCTGGTAAAACTTCCTGTCATCAATGTTTTTGAAATCTCCCTTTTTGGATCAATGATTCTGATTCTTATTCCCATATCATTGAGGGGATTATTCATTCAGGATCTCTACTTTGACGAAGAACCCAGGAAAATAAAAATATCAACGTACTTTGTTCTGGGGACAATTCTTCTGCTGGTTGCCTTCCGGATTGTCTTTGGGATTGGAGTCTGGATTTAGAAATTAGAAAGCAGTGACCTGGGATGATTTTACGAAGAGAAAATGCTATTTAACGATCTGTAACTTTTCAGTATAGATCTTTGTACCTAAAGTGATCCTAACCAAATATAAGCCGGCACATAACCCCGAAACATCAATCGATTCAGAGATATTTCCCGAATGGATGTAGAACGAGTTGGAAATTACCTTCTTTCCTTCTATGGTAAGAATTTCGAAGAAGCATTGCCCTGCATGAGAATCAGGGCATTTGAATCGAACCTGATCTTTTGCAGGATTTGGGAATAGGAGGCTTGTATTGACAGCCTGCTCATGCATTCCGAAGGTTACAGGTTTCAGTTGCACATCCAGGTGATTTGTAGTCCTGTTCGTAATTGAAACTCCTTTAATGGTCTTTGTAAAATAGCCTGGGGACGAAAAGGTCAGGTTGTAATTGCCTTCATGGAGAAGTCTGGAATAAAAACCGGAAGGCAGTTTAGAGTATACATGGGAGCTATCTTTATCATGAAGCTGGATAAATACTTTCGCTGATAATGGTTCTCCGGTCACTGTATCGGAAATGATCCCTTGGACTCCAAAGTTGGCCTGTTCCAGATAATTCAGGAATGAATGATAATTGTAATTCCAGAAGTTTATTAACTGACTTGCAGGAAGAAGTTTAATATCCGAAATCTCCAGGGTCACTTCCCTGCTTTGGTGAAAATAATTCATGTAATCCTGTCGCCCTCCATTGACTTCATACCAGTAATATCCATTTGTAATTCCATTGTCTAGATCGGTGAAATAACCAGACGGTCCATAGGCATGAACTGTATCTGCCCATTCCCGACCAACATATTGCCACCAATCATCATCGGCTGTAAGTTTGACCCAGGTATCCCATGGATAATTGAAAACTTCAGCTCCTCCATGAAAATTAGCACCAATAACAAAATGTCTTCTTTCGGCATAATCCATAAAAGCTATGGTTTCAACCTGCCAGGGATTCCCATCCGGATGCTTGCCCACCTTTGGATCCCAGTAATTCCGGTTCAGATCAATATTATTTGCGTTGCCCCGTTGTGCTCCATATACTGAATTGTTACCTCCTCTATATGTTCCATCCGGATTGGCAAGTGGATTGATATAAATCTCGGTAGTATTGACAATATTCGCAATCCGGGGATCAGATGAATAATTGGAGAGGAGATAATCAATCAAATGAAGCATCAATACATAACCTGTTGTTTCATCTCCATGTATGGATGAAGTATAAAGGAATTCAGGTTCACCCTCTTCCAGGTCAACATTGTCAGAAATTTTTACCGCCAGAATGAGTCGACCCTGCACCGATGTTCCAATTGTATCTATTTTACATATTTCAGGATACCGGGTTGCAAAACTGACCAATGAATCCAGGTATTGCTGGTAGGATGGATAAAAATTCCAACTGGTAAGGGGAATACCATCTTTCATTACCTGTTCGGATATCAGATCCGATTCTTTTAACAGTTTGCCTGGAGATGGAAGAATGGCATAGGGTATTTTGAAATTAAGAAATTCCGAAAATTCCTTCCTGTTGGCATAGGCAGAAACTTCAAGACCTTTGACATTGTCGATGGAGATAATCCTGGTCAGATCGTGAAGAATCTCTTTGTCATGAATCGTAAATTTAAAATAAAGCTCTCCGGTTCCGGAAAAAAGATGATCCAGCAATTTGGCATTGTTTTCCTGGGACTTCAGATCATTGCAAAAGAATAGCACAATCAGAGGAAGTAAAAAAGCGTAAATATGTTTCATTCTATTGCTCTATTTTTAAAATCAGGGATTGGATGAGTTTATAAACATCTTTGTTGACAGAGACAAGGGGAAGTCTCAAATGGTTGCCTGCCAGTTTTTTGATTTCGAGGGCTGCCTTAACTCCTGCAGGACTACCATCTAAAAAGAGGGAATTGATGAAATCAATCAGTTTATAGTGAAGCTCCATTGCAGTTTTGAAATCTCCATTCATACCGAGATGTACCATCTCAGAGAATTCCTTTGGGAAGACATTGGCCACTACCGAAATCACTCCATCAGCACCAGAGGCAAGCAGTGGGAGTGTAATCCCATCGTCGCCCGACAGAACAAGAAAATCCTTGGGTCTGTTTTTAATTACCTGGAAAATCTGGTCGAAACTCCCAGATGCTTCTTTAATTCCGGCAATGTTTGGGCAATCCTTTGCCAGGCGAAGAGTTGTGGAAAAACTAATATTGCTGCACGTACGCCCTGGCACTGTATATATGATAACCGGGACCGGACTGGCATCTGCAATGGTCTTGAAATGTTGATAAATTCCCTCCTGTTGGGGTTTATTGTAGTAAGGGCAAACTGAAAGAATACCATCCACTCCTTTAAAAGGTGTGCCATGGATGGAGAGTACCACGTCGGATGTATTATTTCCACCGATGCCAACGACCAAAGGGACACGCTTATCGATCATTTCAACTGAAAATTCAATCAAGGCTTTTTTTTCCTGTTTTGACATGGTAGAGGCCTCCCCTGTCGTTCCTAATGCAACAACGAAGTCAACTCCCCCATCAATCACATGATCGAGTACTTTTTTATAGGAATCAAAATCAACTGCTCCCGATTTTTTAAATGGGGTCACTATGGCGACACCTGTCCCCCTGAACTTGTTATGGCCTTTTCGCATGGCTGTTAATTATTGTTAAATAGTGTCGGATATGGCCGAGATAATCGTCAAATGACATGGCAGGTTTCAGGTCGAACATCAGATCATAATATTCCGAATTTTCATCTGAAAATCTGCCAACACGACAAAACGCGTTGGATAAACCAGAAATGTATTTCAAAGGAAAACTGTCCTGAAGGCTGAGGTCGATTAAAATATCAAACTCCTTTTCGATAAAATCCTTTACCTTGTTATGGATGGGTTTATAGAACCAGGTCAGGTCACGTTTGGAGAAAAAATCGTACGATAATTTCGGCAAGAATCTGCTCACCAAGTTTTTATTTTTAACAAACCCCAAGGCTTTAACCTCTTTATGCTCATGTTGTAAAAGGGATACGAATTCCGAAATTTTATCATAATCCGGCACCTCATTCAAGGTATATAAAATACCAATTCGTTTAGCATCCCCAAGGTTGGTCATCTTGCGAAAGCGATCAAACCTTGTCAGATCTTTCCGGAAGTAATACTTCCCAATTTTCGTTCTTAGCTTTCCAAACATAATTCCCGGCATTAAAAAGTACGAAACGCATTGCAAAGATAAGAAAATCCCATAGACCCTAACAACCAACAACCGTATGATTGATCAACGGAATGCAACGAAGTCTATTGCCCGAAAAACGTTAAGAAAAGCTAAAAGATTTACTGAGAAAAGGTAAGCAATAAAGGATTTTAATATTTTTGAGCCATGAAAATCACCTTCCTTGGAACAGGAACATCTCAGGGTGTTCCCGTGATTGCCTGCGAATGTAGCGTTTGCAAATCAAATGATCAGCGAGATAAAAGATTACGATCATCCATATTGATCGAATCCGAAGGTTGTCGCATTGTGATCGATTGCGGGCCTGATTTTCGCCAGCAGATGCTCAGGGAAGATATACGTTCCATTGACTCCATCTTGATTACGCATGGGCACAAGGACCATTATGGTGGGTTGGATGATGTAAGAGCTTTCAATTACACGTTACAACGCCCCATGGATGTTTATGCATCGCGTGATGTTCAGCGGGTCATAAGGAATGAGTTTTCCTATGCCTTTGAAAAAAAAGCATACCCTGGTGTCCCCGAAATCAATCTTCACCTTTTCAGGAACAGTTCGTTTGATGTCAATGGGTTAAATGTAACACCCATCAAAGCTTTCCATTATAACAACGTTAGATTTGTATTTGGATTTCGCATCAAGGACTTCACATATATCACAGATGCCGTAAGTATTTCCGAAGACGAAAAGAATAAAATCAAAGGGTCGAGAGTGATTGTTTTAAATGCGTTACGGAAAAAGAAACATTATTCTCATTTCAACCTTGAAGAGTCTCTCGCGTTGATGGAAGAGCTTAAACCTGAACAGGGCTTTCTTACCCATATCAGTCATCAAATGGGACGGCATGAGGATGTCAGTCATGAGATTCCGGATTTCGTTAAGGTTGCCTATGATGGTCTTGAAGCAACCATTTAAATCCCGGGAATTATAGCTATTATTGCACTTCGTTATATTCCTCAATGAATACTAAAACAGATTTTTTATGAGTGGTTTTTTTGGCAGTATCTCAAAAGATGATTGTGTTTCGGATGTTTTTTACGGAACAGATTATCATTCGCACCTGGGTACAAAAAGAGCAGGTTTGGCATTTTATCATACCAAGAATGGTTTTCATCATGTAATTCATAGTCTTGAGAAGGGATACTTCAGAAGCAAATTCGAAGATATCCTTGTTGACTTCTCGGGATGTTCCGGGATCGGAATTATCAGTGATAGTGAATCCCAGCCTCTCGTGGTCAATTCACATCTTGGAAAATTCGCTATTGCAACAGTCAGTAAGATCGCGAACCTTGATGCTTTGGAAAGCAAGTTCTTGAAAAACCGTCAACATTTTTCAGAAACAAGCCAGGGTGGTGTCAATGCAACCGAGTTGGTAGCCATGCTCATCACCGAGGGAACGGATTTTATTTCTGGCATCGAGAATGTTTTTTCATCTGTGAAAGGATCCTGTTCGATGCTTCTCCTGACAGAACGAGGCATCATCGCTGCACGTGACAAGCTGGGACGACATCCAATAATCATAGGCAAAAAGGACCGGGCTTATTGTGTTGCCTCGGAGACTTGTTCCTTTGCCAACCTGAATTTTGAGACGGAAAAATTCATTGGTCCGGGTGAAATCATTTTACTTAATGCTGATGGATATGAACAATTGCGAAAGCCAAATGAAAAAATGCAGATTTGTTCTTTCCTGTGGGTGTATTATGGCTATCCTCCCAGTTTTTATGAAGGAATTAATGTTGAGGATTGTCGTTACCGTTGTGGCGCTGCTTTAGGCAGGAAAGATGATGTTGATGTTGATTTTGTATCGGGAATACCCGACAGCGGTGTTGCACATGCCATTGGTTATAGTAATGCAAGAAAACTCCCTTATAAACGACCCTATATTAAATATACTCCGACCTGGCCCCGAAGTTTCATGCCGCAGAGCCAGCAAATGCGTGATTTGGTAGCCAAAATGAAACTCATCCCCAATGAAGCCCTGATCAAAGGCAAGAAGGGCGTTTTCTGCGATGATTCGATAGTCAGGGGAACTCAATTAAAAGACAATACAATGGATTTGTTTGAGGCGGGAATTCAAGAAGTCCATATGCGTATTGCATGTCCTCCCCTCACCTATGCCTGCGAATTTCTCAATTTCTCAAGATCCCGGAGCACACTTGACCTGGCTTCACGAAAAGCCATAATGCAATTGGAAGGCACAGAAGATGTGGACCTTAAAGCATACAGTGATCCGCAATCAGATCAATATAAAGCCATGGTCGAACAAATCCGGAAAAATCTCGGGCTTACTTCTCTTAAGTACCAGGAACTGGGTGATCTTGTTGAAGCAATTGGTCTGCCAAAGGAAAAACTTTGCACCCATTGCTGGGATGGGTCATCCTGTTTTTAATCATTTCCGGACCCTTTTCAACGTAAGCAGATTCATGGGATTGATTCCAATCCCTTTGATATCTTTTTGAACAAACCTCAACACCTGGTCATAATACAACACCACAACGGGAGCCTCTTCCATGACAATCCTTTCCATTTGCCGATAGTATTCAATGCGCAGTGAATCGTCGACCGCGGTCATCGCTTTATCGTAAAGACCGTCAAACTCCGGATTGGCAAAATGGGTGTAATTCGGTCCTTCCGGACAAAAGTTTTTACTTGAAAACATGGAGAGAAAGTTTTCAGCATCCGGGTAATCAGCAATCCATGATGCCCTGAAAAATGGTAGTTTTGCTTGTGCTTTCATCTCTTTTACTGCAGCAGGCGGGCTGACTTCTATCTGAAGGTCGATCCCCAGTTCCGCAA